>Ga0154020_10000353_pt1 | contig 55769 bp, 53 predicted proteins | sample Klosneuvirus_201_FD_109709 | JGI IMG/M metagenome (GOLD analysis project Ga0154020, IMG submission 109709) | Active sludge microbial communities from wastewater, Klosterneuburg, Austria - Klosneuvirus_20160825_MG | ecosystem: Engineered > WWTP > Aerobic digester > Activated sludge | place... | reverse complement strand
TTGGCGCCTCTGAAACCAGCTATCGTTATCAGCCTGCACTCAAGGATGAGAACGAAGAAATCGTCAATTGTTTACTACGTCTGACGACTTGTCACAAGCGTTGAGGCTTTGGCTTATGCTTTCTTTATTTGCGTAATGCGAAGGGTTTTGGATGGAATCACATACGCGTGTACGTATTTGCCGTGAGCTGGAATTAAATTTACGAATTAAGCCGCGCAAGCGGTTAAAGTGGGAGAGGCTCGAGCCAATGGTTGGTGCCAGAACAGCCCAGTGACACATGGTCGATGGATTTCATGGCAGGTCTTTTCGAGCCTTTAATGTGCTGGATAACTTCAACCGTGAAGAATTGAGAATCGAAGTCGACGTATCGTTTCCATCAGAACACGTTACGCGCGTGCTCCGGACCGAATTATCGAGTGGCGTGGCAAATCCAGGAAGATTCTTTGTGATAACGGGCCAGAAAATATCAGTGCCAATCTATGTTGTTTGGGTAGAAACTCGAGGAATACAGCTCGATTACATTCAACCAGAAAAACCACAGCAAAATGTCTACGTGGAACGCGACAACAGAACCGTTCGAAATGAATGGCTGGAGATGAATGAATTTCCAACCATTGAAGAGGCGCAACTCACTGCGACACAGTGGTTATGGATTTATAATACTGAACGTCCGAGTATGGCACTTGGAAGTATCGCACCCGTCATGAAGTTGGCAGAAGCTTTTAAATTAAAACTCTCTATTGCATGCCCCTGTTAAATGACCATTTGAAAGAATCAAAAAGCGTTCTTTTAATGCTTTTATTTGATAAATATGAATCTAAGCATTTAATACATAATGAGGCTTATCTAAATGAGAAAACTATTTTTTATAAGCATTTTGCATTTATTGCAAATGCCGGTGTATTCAATGAAAAAATTTTCAATGCGGCTATTAGCATTTCTTTAATATTATAGTTATTTCACAATTAGGCTACTTATTATGCGTTTAGTAATAATAGGATTATCTGTTATTTTTTTTGTGCTATCGACGATAGCTCTATATAAAGGATTAAATTCTTCTCTAGAGAGATCCTTGGTAGATGGAATTTCTATTAATGATCTTCTATCACAAAAATTGTCTTCTCATCAAGAGAATGAATTGACAATTAATAGTAAAACAACAGAAGAGCCTAAGGCGATTGATACTATAGTCAATTTACCTGATCATGATGTTTCTCAAAAAAATATTATTGCTTCAACGCCCCCAGTTCCTGCACCGACTCCTGCACCGACTCCAGCTCAAAATATAGAGAAAAAAGATTCTGATCAGGGAAATGCAATAAATCCTGAAGACAACAAACGTAAAAACACTGATCCGCAGTATCGAATTCTTGCTGTTTTTGGTGGAAAAACATTTCGTCCAGGAAAAGATCATATTAGTGACATTGCGGCTTTAAAATTTGAGAAATTAATCAGTGAATTGTCGTTATTTACAAATGCCTCAATTAGTGTTGAAGGCCATACTGATAGTGTGCCTACAGGAAAGAGCAGTATCAATAATATCGATCTGTCTATTCGTAGGGCACGAGTCATCGCGAATCACTTGATTGAACGCGGGATAAATCGTGATCGAATTTCTGTAATAGGTCATGGAGATACTCATCCAATCGATCGCAATGATACAGAAGAAGGTCGAGCAAAGAATCGTAGAGTCGAAGTAAAATTGATGCTGAAAGAACAAGAGGATAATTAATAATGCATATGTACGCGCAGCATTTTAATCTCAACAAGCTTCCATTCGAGAACGTTCCCGATCCGGATTTTTTTTATAACCAGGGTGATCATGCTCGAATTCGCAAGCAAATTTCAGGTTCTCTAGAGAGTGGAAGGGGGCTAGTTGTTGTGACCGGTCCTATTGGGTCTGGAAAAACCACACTGAGTCAGATGATAAAGGCTGATTTCCCCGAACATGTCCAATTAATCTGGCTGGCAGAGCCACCTGCAAATAGCATTGATCTTTATTTATTCCTTGCTCAGGAACTTGATTTAAATCCATCTTCTTCAGAAAAAACTTTTGTAATGCGAGATATACGTAATGCGTTATTGAAAGTTGATCAAGACGGTAAAAAATGCTTGGTAATTATTGATGAGTCACACTTGATGTCAGATGATGTTATTAATGGCATTCGTTTATTGAATAACTTGGAAGAGGGCTCTAAAAAGTTAATTCAGATATTGCTATTAGGTCAAGAAGAGTTGATGGAAAAAATCAATCGACCGGGCATGGAGCCGTTTAAACAACGGATAGCGGCGTTAGAAACTCTTGGAAGAATGAATGTAGATGCGGTTATAAAATATATTACACATCGAATTAACGTAGCTGGCGGCTCTGCAGATTTAATATCCGATACAGGTTGGGAGGCATTGTCGATAGCTTTTCATGCGGGTGGAACACCGAGAACCATCAACTCATTATGCGATAGGTCTTTCAATATCGCTTATGAACGAAATAAGAATACCGTCGATGCACATGATGTGTATGAAGCTACTCAGCGATTGGGATTGAGAACCGACGTTTTTCATTACATTATTTCCTTAAAAAGCAAGGAAAGAGATAAACAAAACGAATCTACAATGAATATCGCAATGATGGAGCAATCACAACCATTATCGAAGAAGATTAATCCAGAAGCTGAATTTGAAAAATCGCGAGAATCTTTGCAAGCCCCGATAAGAAAGATATCAACTGATTTCGACGATCAAACACAAGGATTTTCATCCGCTCGGTTTAATGAGCCAAAGACTGATTCTGTTTTATCGTATGAAGAAGAAGCTCGAATAATTAAAGAAAAATATAATCAAAATAGACTGAAAGTTCCAATGATTTTGCTTGTTATTTCGATAGTTACGTTGATGCTAAGTTTTTCTTTCTTTTGCCACCAATCTAATTTAAGTGGATTGATAGAATGTTTAACTAACTTCTTTAGTTTTTGATGTGATGTAAATGCTGCGGTTTTTTGGTTAATCATTGTGAATGATGACTGTTCGAGCAGGTGTTATCAATACGCTTTATTCAATTTAATCAGTGTACGATAAAATAGCTTGGCCAGCCGATACGTAGCTACCTTCTTGCGAAAGAATTTGATGAATTCGACCATCTGCTGGCGCTTCAATTGTAAATTCCATTTTCATGGATTCGACGATAGCGACTGTTTGTCCTTTGTTGATAGCGCCGCCTTCTTGCACCAATAATTTCCATATGACACCAGTCACATAAGTGCAAATTGCCTGAGCGTTTTCAGGAAGATTGCATTCGGTTTCAGTTGTGATTGAGTCAATACTATTTTCTTGAATGTCAGTTGATTGCTCAGATACTTTCCAACGTTTACGTTCAGCTTCAAATGCAGCTTGCTGCTTGGTTTTAAACGCAGCGATAGACGGTTCATTGCGTTGCAAAAAATCGTGATAGCGTTTCAGATTGAGGCTTGATTCTTGAACTTCCAATTGAAAACGTCCGGCAAGCAAGTCTTTACGTAATGTTCGCAATTCATTTTCAGTGACTGGATAAAAGCGAATTTGATCGAAGAAACGTAGTAACCACGGTTTATTTTTTTTAAAATGGGTTGTTTCACGATAGCGATTCCACATCGGTACCGTGCGTCCAACAAATTGATAGCCGCCAGGACCTTCCATACCATAAATACATAAGTAGGCGCCACCAATGCCGACAGCATTTTCCGGTGTCCACGTGCGCGCAGGATTATATTTGGTGGTTACCAAACGGTGGCGCGGATCGAGCGGCGTTGCAACGGGCGCACCGAGATAGACATCCCCCAACCCCATCACCAAATAACTTGCTTGATAAACGATTTCTTTGACGTCGTCGATACTGTCCAATCCATTCATGCGGCGAATAAACTCGATATTACTTGGACACCAAGGCGCGTCAGCTCGTACCGATTGCATGTATTTCTCAATAGCCAACTGTGTAGCACTGTCGTTCCAACATAACGGCAAATGCACAATGCGTGACGACACTTCCATGCTTTCGATAGTGGGCAATCGTTTTTCGGTAAAGATGAGAAAATTAAGTAATTGTTGACGCGGTAACGTATGTGAATCGAAATGTATTTGTAACGAGCGAATACCCGGTGTGATATCAATGATTCCTGTTAACTGTTTCTGTTCAATGGCTTGTTGTAATGCCTGCATCAAGGCATGGATGCGGAAACGCAAATTAAGATCCAGTACCGCATCGCCATATTCGATCAACACATAACGGTCACCCGATGGGCGGTAAACTACCTGAATGTCCGTATCGTTTGCCGGAAGTATCTGCAAAATAGGTGCGTCCCCATTTTGTATAGTGGCGGAAAGCGAAGATTCCGAAATCGGTTGTAACGAATCAATCCACTGCTGTTGATGATTTTCCAGCGTCAGCGCTTGTTCTTGAGAAATGGGATGAAAGCGAACGTGGTCGCCAGGTCTGAGTTGCCCGATTTTCCATAATTCTGCTTGAACCACGACAGCTGGGCAAACAAATCCTCCTAAACTCGGACCATCGGGCCCTAAAATGATTGGCATATCGCCGGTAAAATCTATCGCGCCAACGGCATAGGCATTGTCATGAATATTCGAGGGGTGCAATCCAGCTTCACCGCCATCTATCCTTGCCCATTGTGGCCTTGGACCCATCAGTCGAACACCGGTGCGACTAGAATTGTGATGGACTTTCCATTCGGTGGCAAAAAATTGCTCGATATCACTTTCAGTGAAAAAATCCGGCGCACCATGTGGACCATACAACACATGGATATCCCAAGTATTACCGTAACGTGGTATGGATTGTTCCGCAACAGCCTGGGTAATAAATGACTGCAACGATTCTATCGGTTTGATGTGCAATACATCGCCCACGCGAAGTACCCGTCCCGCATGTCCACCAAATTGACCCAAAATAAATGTGGCTTTGCTGTTCAGATAGTCGGGCACCTGAAAACCACCTTGTACTGCAAGATAAACTCGATTACCTGCTTCGACTACTTTGCCAAAGCGTAATTCTGATCCTGCCTTGATGATATGCGATTGCCATTGCGCCAGCGGTATATCATTGGCAAAAACTTCCATTGCCACACCACAGACGGCAATGATACTGTCGCAGTTAAAGCGCAGTGTCGGGCCAGCCAGTGTCATTTCCAAGCCAGCGCAATTTTCTGGATTATTGACCAAGCGGTTGGCAAAACGGAATGCCAAATGATCCATCGGACCGGAAGGCGGTACACCGACATTCCAATAACCAATGCGGCCAGGATAATCTTGAATCGTCGTCTGCACGCCGGGTTGTAAAACATCAATGGTATGCGCATGATAACGAAATCTGTTTAGGTATTGCGTTGAGTATCTGCATGCTTGGAAAGCATCACTGCGTAATATTTGCTGCAAATAATCCAAGTTGGTTTCGATACCTTGTAACGCGGTTTCTTCCAATACAGCGCAGAGTTTTGCAATAGCGGTTGGCCGATCTGACGCATTTACAATAACTTTTGCTAACATCGGATCATAAAATGCAGAAACTTCGACGCCACGTTCGATCCAAGTTTCTATCCGTGCAGCGTTAGAAAAAATGACTTCGGTTAGTATTCCGCTTGAAGGTTGAAACGCTTTAGCCGGATTTTCCGCGTATACGCGCGCTTGAATCGCACACCCTTTGGGTTGAATGGGAAACGAATCGAGTGCAGGCAGATCTCCCGATGCTTGTCGTACCATCCATTCGACTAAATCGATGCCAGTGACTTGTTCAGTGATGCCATGTTCGACCTGCAAGCGCGTATTAACTTCGAGAAAATAAAACTGCTGGTGCGCATCATCAAAAATGTACTCAACGGTACCTGCTGATTGATAGTTCACGGCTTTGCCGAGGCGCACCGCTGTATCCAATAGTGCTTGACGCATGCTTTGCGTAAGATTGGGTGCGGGTGTTTCTTCGATCACTTTTTGATTGCGCCGTTGCATCGAGCAATCGCGTTCCCCCAGTGCAATTACCGCGCCTTTTCCGTCACCAAAAATCTGTACTTCGATGTGACGGGCCTGTTCGACGTATTTTTCGATGAACAATCCGGCATCTTTGAAATTATTTTGCGCCAGTGTTTTCACGGCGTCATAGGCATTGATGAGATCCGGCTGATTCCAGCACAACCGCATCCCAATGCCGCCACCGCCTGCGGTACTTTTAAGCATAACCGGATAGCCAATATGATCGGCTTGCTGGCACGCTGCTTCGATGCTATCCAACAATTCCGAACCGGACAACAAAGGTACTTGGTTTTGCAACGCCAAGACTCGTGCCGTGTGCTTCAATCCAAACGTGCGCATTTGTTCTGGTGTGGGGCCAATAAAACAAATGCCCTGCCTTGCGCATGCTTCTGCAAAAGCTGCATTTTCACTGAGAAAACCGTAGCCCGGATGAATCGCTTGAGCGCCACTTTGTTTGGCGATTACTAAAACTTTATCAATCCGTAGATAACTTTCAGACGCCACGCCATCACCGATGCAATAGGCTTCATCGGCAGCAGCGACGTGCTGCGATAGCGCATCTGCTTCCGTGTAGATTGCTACACTTTGGATGTGCATATGGCGTAACGTGCGAATGATACGACAGGCAATCGCACCACGGTTTGCGATCAAAATTTTTTCAAACATACTTTGATCTTTCTAGTCTGTTCGGCGATTTACGGATTGTTTCCGTTCCACACTAACAAACGAATCGGAGTAGGGTTATAGGCGTTGCACGGATTATTCAACTGCGGGCAATTGGAAATCAGTACTAACACATCCATTTCAGCACGCATTTCGACGTATTTACCCGGTGCTGAAATACCGTCAACAAATTCCAATTCGCCGCTTTCCGTTACGGGTACATTCATGAAAAAATTGATATTGCTTGGAATATCACGTTTGGTCATGTTCAATTCTTCACAAGCGGTATCGTGCGTCAAAGCATGCAGAAAATTGTCGCGGCAACTGTGCATCGGAAATTTCTCCAACGCGTAGCGCACTGTATTGCTTTCAGCCGCACAAGCACCACCCAGTGTATCGTGTCGTCCACAAGTATCGGCAATGATTGTTAACATGACATTGCCAAAATTTGAATAGAGTTTGCTGCCATTGGTTAAATACAAATTATTTTGCGCACAAATCGTTTGTGTTGCGCTATAGCGTTCAACAGCATAATGGGCATTGTAAAAGAGTGTATCGACGGCCTGATTGCCTTCTAAATCGACAATTCGAAAAATCTGTCCTTGCTTGATGATCTGCGTCCAAGGTTCCCCCGCAGCACAAATTTCATCGATTATGGCGTCAGCCGGTTGATATTCACTTTCACGCATGATGACCTCCACAATAAAAATGCTGTGTATTCAGCATGGCTCGTGTGTTTTCAACAATTTTTACACACTGCGCATCGGTTTCAGGCAACGTTTCTGATAATTCCAGGTTGATACCGCCGGGTGAGTAAGATGTTTTTGGATCTAACGGATGCGGAGCGGTCGTTAATACCATCAGGGTGTTCATGACAAAACTCAAATCGACGTAAGCACCCGCTTTGCCATGCGTGGTATCAAAAGTCATATGACCTGTGGCATCTGCCGTTACTTTGCTGAAAAAATTAATGCTCGAAACGACATCGCGCATGCCCATGCCCCACTTGGCTAGTTCGATCAATAAGCCATCCATCCCGCTGCGAAACATGTTGTTGCGATGTTCCTGGTAGCGTGCGATGCCATATTTTTGTTGAATCAAGTGTGCATCGCTTACGCCACATACGGTGTCATGCCAACCTGCGGTATCCGCAGTAATGCAGCAAAAAATCCGCCCCATGTCCGAATGGCAAGCATGCCCTTGCGTGAGACGAAAAGTATGTTGCGATTTAAGTGTATCGGCCATGTTATAACGTTCGAGTTTTTCTTCTTGGTTGTAGAACAGTACTGAGGCGTTAGCGCCACCGGTTATGTCGATTAATCGTAACGTGGTGCCGCGACGAATAACGCCTGACCAATGGCATCCGCCGGGTATCAATTGTTGCCAGAGTAGTGTGTTTTGTTGATTCATAATAATTTCTTATGTCATTCAATCGAATGGTTTGAGTGTGTTATGTTGTGTTTGATATATCGTTTACCAATGAGGTACAGTGTGGTGACGACTAGGATGCCGCCCAAAACCAAAGGGGTAGCCCACAATTGCCACCAAGGTGCATTTACTGAAACTGCATAAGAACGTGGCCAGGCAATGTTGATGAGCTCAAACAGCGACCACATCAATGCGAGTATATTGATCATCAGCCCCCATCGACCTAGCTTGAGTTCTCCTAGTGCTGGATTCCAGCGTCCAGTCAGCCGTGAAAACAAGGCGACGCCTGTTGTCATTGTGAACATGGCATACAATCCGCCTGTGCCAAACGCAATAATGGTGGCAACGGCATCGTCATTTAACCCAAAAACCAATCCTGCCGCAGCCAATAATACGGTGAACAAAATTGCATTACGGGGTATTTTATGGTCGGTCAAACGGCTTAGTATCGACGGCATATTGCCTTCCCGTGCCATTGAAAAAACAATACGCGATGTGTATTTCACCACCGATGCGCCACACGCTAGAAAAGCAACCATGACTATGGCTAAAAAAGGTTTTTCAAACCAATCGCCGATGCTATTGGCAATTAATGGCGTGATGGGATCTGAAGTGCTACTCGCGTTTTTCAAAACATCGTGATCAAAAGCAAGCATCAGCGATGCGGAATTAAAAATCACCACGGAACCTACCAGCAGCAATGAAAAGAAAATCGCCCGCGGCACCATGCGCTTTGGTTGCTGTGTTTCTTCCGCGGTCGTTGAACAGGCATCGAAACCGATAAATGCCCATCCCGCGATAGCCAATGCGGCCATAAAAGCGGCCAGCTCGCTCGGTGCCGTGCCGCTACCGAGATGTTGGAATAATTCATTGAAATCATGTTGTCGGAAAAACACGAACAATAACAGCGCAACGCCTACTGACCCAACAACTTCGGCGTATACGCCCATCTTGATCACAAACTTAAAAATACCGACAGGCGCTATGTTAAGAGCAGTGCAAATCGCTAGAAAAATGACGCCCCAAAGCACAAATGTGCTTCCAGAGCTACCTTGTAAATTTTCCCCTAAAAAAGTCGCCAACCAAAAACCACCGGTATAAGCTGTCGTGGTTAACATGGCAATAGTCGAGCAGATATAAATTACGCCTGCATATTGTCCTGTTACCGTTCCGCCAAGCTGTCGTGCCCATTTATAAGCGCCTCCCGCAATCGGGAATTGGGAAGACAATTCTGCGTACACGGTTGCAACCAGTAGTTGCATCAAAAGACAAATTAACAATGCGGAAAACCAACCACCTCCTGTCACGACAGTTTGCACGCCAATAATGGCATATAAACCGACTACAGGAGATACCACGGCAAAACCCATGGTAAAGCTGTGCCACACGCTCATGCTGCATTCCAGCGTGTGCGAGGTTGCTGCGTGGTTTAGCGGTACATCAGTTTTATGCGGCGATTGTTTGGGTTTTGTTACTTTAGACATAGTGAATGCTCCATTAGGGTATTAACCGAGAGTGCATGCAATCAAGGTGCATGACACAGCCTCCCGGGCTTTTATCCCTCCGTGGAGTCTCACTAAACGGTGAGACCGGAAACTCTCGGACCAGACGTTCGCTTATTGTTCGATCTACTGAAACGCAAACCGGAACCCTAGTTTCCATCGACAATTATTCTGTTCACCACAGGATGAACAGAATAATTGCGTTAGATTCTAAAATTACCTTACAAAAAAATCAAATAAAAGCTGAAATATCATTCCTCAGCATTACAACCATTTCATCAATCCCATTTCTAATGGATGCGTTAAAAATGGATGATGCGGGTAAATGCGAATAAAATATTCTTTTCGGCCACACAGTTCAGGCGTTAGCTTTAATTCAAATATATGTTCTTCGCCTTCTTGTTTTCCGGTGAATTGAAAGGAATGGCGTTTGAAATTTTGAAATCGGGTTGTTTTAAATTGCCGATTGATGAGTAACTCAATCACAATATCCTTGGGGTCCAGATAATTTAATCGAGCAGCTACTTGTAAATTCATCGCTTCGCCAAAATTCATGCGATCTTGTGGGACATCTAAACGGCGTAAAGTAATACCCTGCCATGCGTGACGTATTTTGGCTTTCCAAGCGGCCACATCTTTCGCGCCCGCAAAATTATTTTGTGTATAACGCGCGCTATTATTGCTGGCAGGCACATAAAAATCACGCACATATTCGTCCACCATACGAATGGCATTGAAACGCGGCATGATTGATTTCATCGAATGTTTGGCCATTGCCACCCATTCTGGTGAATAGCCGCTTTTGCCATGACTGTAATACATCGGCACCACTTGATCTTGCAATATTTCATACAAAGCGCGACTTTCCTCTTTATCACGCAAAACAGGGTCCATGTTTTCAAAACCGGGTTTGATTGCCCAACCATTTTTCCCGTTATAGCCTTCTCCCCACCAACCATCTAACACGCTCAAATTGATTGCGCCGTTAATACCGGCTTTCATGCCAGAAGTTCCGCTGGCCTCCAATGGATAGATCGGGTTATTAAGCCATATATCGACACCTGCAACCATACGACGCGCCAAACGTAAATCATATCCTTCGACTAACAATAACCGGCCTTCAAATTCTGGCAAATGCGCGATTTGACTGATTCTGCGAATTAAATCCTGACCTGGAACATCCGCTGGATGGGCTTTGCCGGCAAAAAGCAATAAGACGGGTTTATCTTGTGCCAAAATTATTCGGCGTAACCAATCGAGGTTATCAAATAGCAGCGCAGCGCGTTTATAAGTAGCAAAACGCCGTGCAAATCCAATCGTTAAAATATTTGGATTCACCGGGTCGACAAATTTTAACAGGCGATCGAGATGCGCTTCAGAACCACGATTTCGTGAATTTTGCTCGCTGACTTGTGCACGAATTCGATAAAACATTTGTGATTTTAACGATTGGCGTACGCTCCAAAATAGGTGATCAGGAATCGCATCAATGCCATTCCAATAATCGATGTCACACAATTTGGTACGCCATTCATGACCCAGATAGCGATCAAATAAATCGGACCATTCTTGTGCCAAAAATGTGGGGACATGCACACCATTGGTGATGTAATCCATCGGATTTTCTTCAGCTTCAATTTCCGGCCATAATTCTGCGCAGATACTGGCGGACACACCACCGTGTATTTTACTGACCCCGTTGTGTGTACGAGAGCCGTGAATGGCTAAAGCGGTCATGTTGAAATCTGAACTGCCAGGAATATGGCCTAACGCCATAAATGCATCGTGTGAAATATTAAAGCGTTGGTAATACTGCGTAAAATAGGTCCGCATCATTTCCACAGGAAAATGATCGTGTCCAGCAGGAACCGCAGTATGTGTTGTAAACACCGTGTTAACAGCAACGCTTTCCAACGCGGTTGCGAAATCCAAACCTTGTTGCACAAGGTTATGGATACGTTCGAGTATCATGAAAGCCGCATGACCTTCATTGATATGCCACACGGTTGGTTGAATACCCAATGCTTGCAACGCACGCACACCGCCAATCCCCAGAATAATTTCTTGTTCGATCCGCATGGTCTTATCGCCACCATATAAATTCTCAGTGATATCGCGGTCTTGTGGAGAATTTTCGGGTAAATCGGTATCGAGCAAATAAAGAATTACATGACCGATTTTAACTTGCCATATCTTTGCAATAACATTGCGTTGTGGCAGTTCAATGCTAACTTGAACGCTTGTGCCATCTTCGCGCAACACCGGCGTAACCGGCAAATCTTCAAAATCCGAAGCGGTATAAGTAACTTGTTGATTGCCTTGACTATCAATGATTTGCGCGAAATAGCCTTGGCGATATAACAAACCGATCGCAACAAACGGCAAGCGCATATCACTCGCCGCTTTGCAGTGATCACCCGCCAAGATTCCCAATCCACCAGAATAGATTGGCAAGCTTTCATGAAAACCAAATTCGAAACAGAAATAGGCGATTTGATCATTTTGCTTCAGCTCACGCGCATCTTTCTTCGATGAGGATTTATCCAGATAAGAGTCATAAATTGACAAAATACTTTTGTAAGAAGCCATGAAAACACGGTCTTCTGTCGCTTTTAATAAAGACGATTCATCAACACGTTTTAAAAATGCCTTAGGATTATGTCCTGACACTTCCCATAAACTTGGATCGATTCGCGCAAATAAAGTACGTGTGGCGCGATCCCAGCTATACCAAAGATTATCTGCTAACTCTTCCAAACGTTTTAACTGTTTTGGAATTTTTGGGTTAATAGTGATGGTAAAAGCCGTTTTGGAACTCATTGCGACACTCCTTGTATGAAATTTAGATTCATCTTAACAGGTTAAATGTGGAAAAACTTTAGCTCAAACGCGGTTTTTATTTTGCTCTCCAGCATTTAGTAACTCTTGGGCGCTTAATCGAGCACCTAGCAAACTGATTTCAGGATTGGTAACTACATACACGGGAATTTCTTGCATCAAGCGAGAAAACCGACCTTTGTCACAAAATGCTTGTATGAAGCGACCATCGGTCATTGCTTCAAGAATTTTTGGTGCAATACCTCCAGCAATATAAACACCCCCACGACACAGGCCAACGAGCGCAAGATTGCCAGCATAAGCGCCATAGATTGTCACAAATAGCCCTAATGCTTGTTGGGCAAGTGGATGCTGCTGTTTTAAGGCGAGGTCTGTGATGATAGCGCCGCTATCCGCTTCCAGATCGTATCCCATCAGACTCTCAGCATCATACTTTTGCTGTAAAAATCTAAATATATCCGTCAATCCCGATCCAGACAATAACCGTTCGATCGATACATGGCCAAATTTATTCCCTAGGAATTTAAAAAGCTCAATCTGCAAATCGTCAGTCGCGGCAAAATCGATATGTCCGGCTTCGGTTGAAAAAGGGTAGCGGTGACCGTTAACCCATGCAGACCATGCTACCCCCATGCCAGTACCTGCTCCTAGAACAACGCGCATTGCTTCCAGATTAATCTCTCCGGTTTGTAGCGGCATTAAGTCATTTTTAGTTAACGCGTCAATACCCAGCGCGGCAGCTTCAAAATCATTAATAATCGATACGTTGGGAATAGAAAATTGCTGAGCCAGTGCGGCGCTATCGATGTTCCAAGGTAAATTAGTCAACTTTGCTTTTTTATGATCAATAACCGGTCCCGCAACAGCAAAGGACGCAGCCGAAATCGTTGTATTAGTGGCGGCTTGGTGCAGAAAATCGCTGACAATATCTGAAAAAGATACAAAATCCTGACTCGGATACTTGCGGGTCAGGATCAATTGAATACCTATTTCACTGACCTCAGCTAACTGTAATAGCGTTTTTGTACCACCGATATCGCCGTATAAGATATTTATTTTCAATTTTGCCGAAAAATAGATATTAAAAGCGAATTATACCCGCATAAACTATTTTGAAAGGGCTTCAGAGAAAGATAAACAACGACATCAAGAAGATTGTTTCTACCATCCAATTTTTTAGGATCCTCCGGTGCAATCGGAGGATCTACTTATTTCATCAATGATGACATCTTGATTTGTCGATAAGCGTTAGCTTGCTGATCTCATACGTTCAGTTTTATCTGCTATTTTTTTGGATGGTTTTTTTGTCATGAAAGGCATGACATTATTCGAATCACCATTTTTTGTTGCGTTGAAGATCGAAATTGCACCGACCAGCTCTTCTGCTTGTTCAGATAAACACGCTGTCGCCACTGCAGATTGTTCGACCAAAGCGGCATTGTTTTGTGTCGTTTCGTCCATTTGCGAAACTGCTTGATACACTTGATTGATTCCAGTGAATTGTTCTTTTGAGGCACAAGTTATTTCCGACATGATTGAATTAAGATTCGATATGGAATTAACAATCTCGCTCATCGTCATTTCAGCTTGACTGACCAAATCCGTACCGTCGTGAACTCGTTGCACTGAATCATCAATTAACGCTTTGATCTCTTTTGCTGCGGTTGCGCTTCGTTGTGCTAAGTTTCTCACTTCTGTTGCGACCACTGCGAATCCTCTGCCTTGTTCTCCTGCACGAGCAGCTTCAACAGCCGCGTTCAATGCCAGAATGTTGGTTTGGAAAGCAATACCGTCAATCACGGTAATAATGTCTGCAATTTTACTTGAGCTTTCCTTGATTGATGACATCGTGGTGACCACTTCTTTCATGACACTGCCGCCTTGCATGGTGATCGATCTTGCATTATCGATTAATTGCCCCGCACTGGAAGAGTGATCGGTATTTTTTCCTACGGTTGAAGTCAGTTCTTCCATACTCGCAGCAGTTTCTTGTAGTGCTGATGCTTGCTGCTCTGTTCTGCACGAAAGATCCATGTTCCCTGTGGCGATTTCTTTCGATGCCTGATGAACCGCGATTGCATTTTTTTGCACATCTAAAATTGTAGCTCTTAAATTAACACTAACTTGTGATAAGCAATCAAGTAATTTGCCGAATTCATCTTTTCGGTTCGCTGAAATGGTTTGCGTCAATTCTCCAGAAGAAATTAAACTGGCGATTTCTGTAGCTTGATTGATCGGATCAACGATTCTTTTTTTCAGTAAGAGGGCGAAAGAAAAGCAAGTAGCTACTGCTAAAAATGATAAAAAGGATATCGTGGCGTTTGCGCTTGTGAACGTTTGTTGAGAAGACTCAGAATATAGAGCAATGCCACCAATGATCGCAAATAGCGAAGCTAAAAATCGACATCGACACATTAATTTGCTTATTTACGCCCATTTTGAACCAGGCCATTATTTCACCGGTTAAGTCTGTTCTAATGACTTGTCCATTTTGGATTTTAAGATTGTCGGCCTTGTCTTCTAGGAATTTTCTATAGATAGGAATCGCCGCATCGATATCTTTTTGGGATGCTTTGGTGCGAACCGATAAATATCCTGTTACTTGACCATTCCTTTTGATAGGCGCAGCATTAGCTCTGATCCAATAAAAATCTCCATTTTTACGGCGATTTTTCACCAATCCGGTCCATGTTGAACCTCCCTTTAAGGTTTGCCAAAGGTCTTCAAAAGCTTGTGGTGGCATGTCGGGGTGACGAACGATATTGTGCGCCTTGCCAATCAATTCATCTTGAGAAAATCCACTGACTTCAATAAAAGTTGGGTTGACATAGGTAATCCTGCCTTTTGTATCTGTTGTCGAGACTATCAGCGTATCTTCGTCGATAGGATATTCAATATCAGTAATTGGTAAATTTACGCGCATTCTATTGATTTCCTTTCATAAAAATAAAGTTACATCACATTTTTCCGAAAAATTGTAAGTTGAAAAATGCAGTGGATGCCTCACTGGTTTCAGGAGGTTTAGTTTTAGGCTTAGAATTTTAAATTAAAGCAATAAAATTTATCCTTTTAATAAGAAGCGGAAATTCCGCGCAATTCATATAAGTGAAATACATATCATTGAAAGATATAATATTCGCGAAAATCAAAAAATTGTGATAGATCGATACGATTATTGGTCATATAAAAATTTTTAAACTTCTATCGGTCTACAGCAAACAAGCATGATCAATGACTGCTCTTATCGCCATCATTTAAATCTACAATTTGATTGACATACGCCAGGTCATTCATTACATTCATTTCTTTCTCTAACAAAGCTTGTCTTCGACAGGCCTACTGTGAATTTCCATTCCAGAAGGATAGAACACACATGACCGATCCATTACTTATTGCAAAATCAGGTGAAAAAGAATTGACGCTTCTGCCTAACATGGCAAACCGGCACGGATGCATCACCGGCGCAACTGGCACTGGCAAAACGGTGACACTGCAAAAGCTGGCAGAGAGCTTTTCCAATATTGGTGTTCCGGTATTTATGGCGGATGTGAAAGGTGATCTAACAGGAATTTGCAAGCCAGGATCGCTATCCGAAAAAATGAAAAAACGTCTGGAAATGCTGAAGATCGATGCGCCGAGTTGGCAAGGTTATCCCGTAACGTTGTGGGATACTTTGCAAGAAAGCGGTCATCCTGTTCGCGCAACCATCTCTGATATGGGACCGCTATTATTGGCGAGGTTATTCAATTTAAATGAAACTCAAGAAGGGGTTTTAGCGCTAGTTTTTAAAATCGCAGACGACAATGGATTGCTATTGCTGGATTTGAAGGATTTACGTGCATTGCTGCAATTTGTTGGTGATAACGCCGCTGATTTTAAAACACAATACGGTAATGTTTCTTCCGCGTCGATTGGCGCCATTCAACGCAGCTTGCTACAAATCGAGGAACAGGGCGGCGACAAATTTTTTGGCGAGCCGATGTTGAACATCGAGGATTTAATGCAAACCGTCGATGGAAAAGGCGTCATTAATATTCTCGCTGCTGACAAATTGCTCAATTCTCCCAAATTATACAGCACCTATCTGTTGTGGATGTTATCCGAGTTGTACGAAAATCTTCCCGAAACAGGCGATCGAGATAAACCTAAATTGGTGTTCTTTTTTGATGAAGCGCATTTGCTATTTAGTACGGCATCACCCGCTTTATTAGAAAAAATAGAACAAGTCGTGCGGTTGATTCGTTCTAAAAGCGTCGGTATTTTCTTTGTTACCCAGAATCCGTTGGATATCCCGGAAAAAATTCTGGGCCAACTGGGCAATCGTATTCAACACGCGCTCCGTGCATTTACGCCACGCGATCAAAAAGCAGTCTCGACTATTGCTGAAACGATGCGCCCGAATCCGAAGCTCGATATCAAGCAAGCCATTATGGAATTATCGGTTGGCGAAGCGCTGGTTTCTTTTTTGGACACTAACGGTTCTCCAAGTATTACCGAACGCACTTTCATTTTGCCGCCAACCAGTCAAATTGGACCGATCACTCCGGGGGAACGTAAACAACTTCTCGAGTCTTCATTAGTCGCGGGTATCTACGAACAAACCGTGGATCGTGAAAGCGCTTTTGAAAAATTACAAAACCGCGCGGCAGGTTCTGGAAACTCAGAACAAAAACAATCTGCTGACTCAGAACAATCAGGTGGCGTTGTCGGGCAAGTTACCGAAGGCGTTTTGAGTGGATTGGGCAGCCTGATTTTCGGTTCGACCGGAAAGCGAGGCGGGCAGCACGATGGCATGATTACCGCATTTGCGAAAAGCGCCGCTCGTTCGGTCGGCACATCCGTGGCGCGAGAAATTACCCGTGGCCTGTTTGGTTCATTGTTGGGAGGAAGTACCACGAAAAGAAGACGTTAATCATCAAAAGACGTTGTCAACACCTGTTAGCGTTGTTTGTAGTACATATCTTCAAAAAGTAAAAGAAAACTCCCTTTCAGAGTATGTCCTGAAAGGGAGTTTTTTTAAACAAATGGACAGATACAAGCTTGTATCTTAATCCTATAGATTTTTCGACGGAACGGAGGTGTTCTAATACTTACATGTTGTCTGTATCCGCAATGCGTTATAATCGTAAGCTTTTATCTTACTAACTCAATTTGATCGTGTTGCAAGGAATCAATGTCGCGTGTGTTCGCGGCGATCGAGAACTTTTCAGAAATATTCATTTTTCGCTTGAGCCCGGAAGCTTGTTACAAGTACGGGGAGCCAATGGCAGTGGGAAAACGAGTTTGTTGCGCATGTTGTGTGGCTTGTCGATTCCTGCGGTAGGGGAAATTCACTGGAATGGAATCTCTATTCGCACGGCGAGTGAAGAATACTTCGCTAATGTAACGTATATCGGTCATTTGGGTGGTATCAAAGACGATTTGACGGTGATAGAAAACTTACGTATTTCAAGCGCATTGGCGGGATTTGAAATTACAATGGATGAAACGTATCAAGCGCTTAAAAAGATAGGCTTGGGTGATCGGGAATATTTGCCGGTTAAAGTGTTATCGCAAGGTCAGCGTAGGCGTGTAGCTTTAGCGCGTTTGTTGGTGTGTAAAACGAAATTATGGATTTTAGATGAGCCGTTTGTAGCTTTAGATGTCGCTGCGGTTCAGTTGATGCGTGAAATACTGGAGTTGCATTTGCAGCACGAAGGCATGGTGGTGATGACAACGCACCAGGAAATTGATATCCATGCGACATCGATAACGCAGTTAGAATTGGCTTGATATTATGTTTGTGTGGATTATAAAGCGTGATCTTTTACTGGCTGTACGCCGCCGCTCTGATGTTTTAATTACGTTATTCTTTTTTGTTATTGTGGTCAGTTTATTTCCACTCAGCGTCGGGCCTGAAATGAATTTATTGCGTACGATGGCGCCCGGTGTTGTTTGGGTGGCAGCTTTGTTGGCTTCTATGTTGTCATTGAACCGTATGTTTTCTAATGATTATCAAGATGGCACTTTGGAGCAAATGCTGATTTCACCGCAATCTTTATCATTATTAGTTTTAGGTAAAACGCTCGCACACTGGTTGGTTACGGGCTTGCCACTGGTACTAATGGCGCCTGTATTAGGGATACAGTACGATTTGCCAAGTGATGCGCTATTGGTTTTGGTGATTTCGTTGTTGCTGGGTACGCCTGTATTGAGTCTGATAGGTGCTATTGGTGCGGCACTGACATTGGGACTGAGGGGAGGGGGGGTGCTGGTTTCGTTGTTAGTATTGCCTCTTTATATTCCTATATTGATTTTCGGGTCAGGTGCAGTGCAAGCAAATATGGCAGGCGTTGATTTTTCTGCGCATTTGTCTTTGATTGGCGCATTTTTGCTCGCGTCATTGGTTTTTGCTCCTTGGATAACTGCGTGGTCTTTGCGAGTGTCATTAGAATAATTTTTATCATAGAACAACTGCCGCAATCCATTCCATCCTTGGATCTAGGGAGTAACGCTTCGTGGTATGCCACTATTATTTATAGAAAGCAATTCTTCATTGATTGTTTTTAGTATAGAATCGAAGGTTAAAGATGAATCTGTGCAGGTATTCTATGCTTAAGCTTTATATGCTAAATACCTAGTCGGGTGTGTTTAATAAATAGTTATAAAATTCACATTGGTAGTGTATCAGTTTATATTTTATGTCGATCAATTGGTATAAGTATTCTTCCCCTTCGAGCTTCTATTCTTTGGCAGGGAAAATGATTCCAGTATTTGCTGTGTTAGCAGTAATTTTATTGGTGAGTGGATTGTATGTCGGTTTTTTTGTGGCTCCTACCGATTTTCAACAAGGCGAGGCTTACCGGATTATATTTATCCATGTTCCTGCGGCGTGGATGTCTATGTTTTTGTACGTGGTAATGGCTATTTGGGCAGGAATTGGTTTAGCTTTTAATACAAGACTGTCTTCTATGATGGCAACAGCAATTGCGCCAACCGGAGCGATGTTTACTTTTCTTGCGCTTTGGACTGGATCGTTGTGGGGCAAACCCATGTGGGGAACCTGGTGGGTATGGGACGCTCGATTGACTTCAGAACTGATTTTATTATTTTTATACATTGGTTTTATGTCACTGCAGGCAGCAATTGACGATCCGCGTCGTGCTGACAAAGCTGGGGCGATTATTGCATTGGTTGGCGTGGTGAATATCCCCATCATTTATTTTTCAGTGCAATGGTGGAATACCTTGCATCAAGGTGCATCTGTTAGTGTGAATCAAGCACCTGCAATGGCGTCCACGATGTTGACAGGAATGCTGATTATGGTGTTTGCAGCCTGGATGTATGCGATTGCCGTGATATTAAAACGAGTACGCGTTATTATTCTGGAGAGAGAAGCCCACACAGCCTGGGTTGCCGAATTGCAAAAGGAAGGAATTGCGTGATGAATTGGTCAAGTGTGTCAGAATTTCTTTCGATGGGTGGATATGGGTTTTATGTTTGGGGTTCCTATGCAATGACATTGGTTTGTGTTGTTGGTGAAATCATACTGATATCAAAACGCCGCCGAACTTTGGAAAAACAATACGGTCACAACCGTAAATTCGATCAAAAAAGAGATATAAATGAAACCACGTCATAAAAAATTAGCAATGATTGTTGCGGGTGTAACTGCATTAGGTGTCGCTTCAGTTTTAGTTTTGAATGCTTTTCAAAGTAATTTGGTTTTTTTCTTTAGTCCTACCCAGGTAGTCGCTAAAGAAGCACCAATTGGTAAAAGTTTTAGAATTGGTGGACTCGTCACAGAGGGCAGTGTGCAACGTGATAATTCAGGCACCAAAATACATTTTTCAGTAACCGATACAAGTCATACTATTCCAGTTGTTTACACAGGAATACTTCCAGATTTATTTAAAGAAGGCAAAGGGGTCGTTGCGCAAGGAAAGATGTCTGACAGCGGAGTTTTTCTGGCGGATGAAGTATTGGCCAAACACGACGAGAACTATATGCCACCCGAAGCGGCAGAAGCATTAGAAAAAGCAGCAAAAACACAGAAAGCGTCATTAGCAGAATAGTTTGTTGATGAAGCGAATATTTAATAAAATTAGATAGATCAATTTAATCAAACCTGCTTTAAAAAGTCACATAAAAGCATAACCTCGGTTGTTATCCCGAATCGTCATTAACTACTATAGATCTTAGCTCATTATGATTCCAGAAATCGGTAATTTTTGTTTGATTCTTGCGTTACTTTTAGCGCTTACTCAAGGAACACTGCCTCTTATTGGTGCGGCGCGTGGAATTCCATCTTGGATGGCACTTGCGCGGCCTGTTGTACAAGGACAGTTCGTTTTTATTTTTCTAGCCTTCTCTTGTCTGGCTTATTCCTTTGTTACCAGTGATTTTTCGGTCATGAATGTGGCGAGAAACTCCAATACGGAATTGCCATTTCATTTTCGTTTAGCGGCAACTTGGGGATCGCATGAAGGCTCATTGTTGCTATGGGTGCTAATGCTAGCGACATGGTCGGTTGCGGTGAGCGTATTTAGTAAGCAATTGCCAGATGATATCGTCGCGCGTGTCATCGGTGTTTTAGGCCTGGTCAGCGTAGGTTTTTTAGCGTTTTTGTTATTTACGTCAAACCCTTTTGATCGTTTATTGCCGGCTGCACCTGAAGGTAGCGATTTGAATCCATTACTACAGGACGTTGGTATGGTGGTTCATCCACCCATGTTATATATGGGTTACGTTGGCTTTTCGATAGCTTTTGCGTTTGCTATCGCAGCACTATTGAGTGGCAAACTGGATGCGGCATGGGCGCGTTGGTCTCGTCCATGGACGATTGTGGCGTGGGTTTTCCTGACCGTTGGCATCATGATGGGTAGCTGGTGGGCCTACTATGAATTAGGATGGGGCGGTTGGTGGTTCTGGGATCCGGTTGAAAATGCTTCGTTCATGCCTTGGTTGGTTGGCACTGCCCTATTGCATTCGTTAGCCGTAACGGAAAAACGCGGTAGCTTTAAAAGCTGGACTGTGTTACTGGCCATTTGCGCGTTTGGATTGAGTTTACTAGGAACCTTTCTGGTTCGATCAGGTGTATTGACTTCGGTGCATGCGTTCGCCACAGATCCTGCGCGTGGTATTTTTATTCTCGTGTTCCTGGTGGTCGTCATCAGTGCATCACTGATATTATTTGCTTGGCGTGCGCCTAAAGTTGGTCTAGGCGGCAAATTTGATTTGTTGTCACGCGAGTCTTTATTACTTGCTAACAATTTGTTGCTGTTAGTCGCTGCGGGCAGCGTTTTGCTAGGAACGTTGTATCCATTGATAATCGATGCGTTGGGATTGGGTAAATTATCCGTTGGTCCTCCTTATTTCGAAGCCGTATTTGTACCGGTGATGACACCTGCCATTTTCTTGATTGGCGTTGGCCCCATTGCTCGTTGGAAACAAATAAGCTTGCCAGCCTTAGCCATTAGATTGCGTTGGGCATTTGCCGTGAGCGTCGTATCAGCTTTAGCGACACCGTATCTGATGGGAGAATGGAAACCACTGGTTAGCTTTGGAATGTTGCTCGCATTTTGGATTATTGCGTGTATCGTGGTTAATGTGAAACATCGGTTAAGCAACAGTGGTTCTGGCAATATTTTTGCAAGATTAGCGCGTCAGTCCCGCAGTTACTACGGCATGCATTTTGCACATCTTGGCGTCGCGGTTTTTATCATAGGCGTGACCATAGTCAATAGTTACGAAACTGAAAAAGACGTACGGATGGAGATTGGTAGCAAAGTCACTGTCGGCGGTTACACTTTCCAATTCAATGGTGTCACAAATGTTCCTGGGCCTAATTATAAATCGGTCATGGGCGATATTACGGTGTTAAAGGGTGATCAGGTTTATCGCACTTTAAATCCTGAGAAGCGTACCTATAATGCATCGGGTATGCCAATGACAGAAGCTGCAATTGATACGGGTTTATTCCGTGATTTATATGTAGCCATGGGTGAACCGTTAGAAAATAATGCATGGGTGGTACGTGTTTATCATAAGCCTTTTGTAGACTGGATTTGGTTTGGATGTATGCTGATGGCACTTGGTGGAATATTGTCGATAACAGATCGCCGTTACCGGTTAAAAATCAGCAAGAAAGATCCTGTGGTTGTTAAAGAAAATGAAACGGATGCTTCACAGCCAAGCGAAACGCCAGTGACAGCACCGGTTATGTCTGCGGCAACGACGACTACTCGTGCTACTTTGGTTACGGAGACACAAAAACCATGATGCGGTATTTGATTCCGTTAGCTGCTTTTATGGTTCTGGCGGCTTTTTTGTTGGTCGGACTTACGCTTAATCCGCGTCAAGTGCCTTCACCACTGATCGATAAGCCCGCGCCAGTGTTTCAATTAAACCATTTGCATGAACCCGATAAAGTGCTGTCTTCGACGGATAATATTGGCAAAGTTTGGTTGCTTAATGTTTGGGCTTCTTGGTGTGTTTCCTGTCGTGACGAACATCCTTTGCTGGTGGAGCTAGCAAAATCGGGTATTGTGCCTATCTATGGCTTGAACTATAAAGACGAAAGAACTACGGCCATGCAATGGCTGAAACGTTTTGGCGATCCTTATACTGTCAGTATAGTGGATGCGGATGGAAAAGTCGGAATTGATTTTGGCGTGTATGGTGTTCCAGAAACATATGTTATTGATAAGAAAGGCATTATTCGCCATAAGCAAATTGGTCCAGTAACCGCAGATTCTTTACAAAAAACCATTATTCCTTTGATCATTGAATTACAAAAGCAGGCTTAGGGGAAAATAATGTTTAAAAATGATCGGTTAAAAGTTTCAAGATTGCTTGTGTCTGTTCTGCTCATTGTCATGCTCATTCCTTCTTTAGTCTGGGCAAAAGAAGCATTGCCAGTGGCGGAAGATCTAGAAGTCGAAAAAAGAATGCTCGCTATCACAATGGATTTGCGTTGCTTAGTTTGTCAGAATGAATCGATTGCAGATTCTCGTGCCGATTTTTCTAACGACATGCGTCGCGAAATCAGACAAAAAATAAAAGAAAACAAGAGCGATGAAGAAATTATTCAATTTCTGGTTGATCGCTATGGCGATTTCGTTCTTTACAACCCTCCGATGAAGCCAACCACGCTTTTATTGTGGTTTGGTCCTATTCTATTATTTGTTATTGGGTTTATCTCGTTGCTGACATTTTTAAAGCGTCGGCGCGAACAAATCGAAGAAATTTCACTATCTGAAGCAGAGCAAACAAAAGCTGAAAATCTGCTCAATGAGAAAAAAAGGTAAGCTGCATGACAACGTCATTTTGGGTTATTTCAGGTGTTTTTATTGTTGTCGCATTATTATTCGTTATTCCAACGCTGCTGAGAAGTCGAGAATCTAAACAAACGAATCTCGAGCATGATGCACTTAATATTTCGGTTTATCGCGATCAATTAGCTGAGTTGGATAAGGACTTGCAAAACGATATTCTCACGCAAGAACAATACAATAAAAGTAAGCAAGAGCTGCAACAACGCATGTTACAAGATGTACCTGATCACAAGGGTAATGTAACCGTTAAACAAATAGGTAAATTGCATAGTGTTGCTACGGCAATCGTCATTGTTTTGGCTTTGCCACTGGCGGCTGTTTCACTTTACTTAGCGGTTGGAGATACGCGAGGATTATTACCACAGTCGCAGCTCGCGAATGTGACAAAACCTCAGGGAAGTGGCAGCGATTCTCCTGCCGGTCATGATAATTTTGCTTCGGTGTTAGAAAATTTAATTGCCCGTCTTGAAAAAGATCCTGGAGATATCGAAGGTTGGGTGATGTTAGGACGTACCTATGCGATTATGGGGCGTTATGACGAAGCAGGTAAGACATATGGCAAACTGAATGAAATCGTGCCCGATAATCCGCAGATTATGAGCGATTATGCAGATGTCCTTGCCATGACCAATCAAGGCAGTTTGGCAGGCAAACCCACGGAATTAGTATACGCAGCACTAAAAATTGATCCAGAATATCCCAAGGCTTTAGCACTAGCAGGTACAGCCGAGTTTGAACGAAATCAATATGCTCAAGCGGCGACACATTGGGAAAAATTATTGGGTGTCATTCCTGCGGATTCCCAACTGGCCAAATCGGTCAAAGACAGTATTCAACAGGCCAAATCACTGGCATCTGGCGATGCATCTAAAGCACCGGTAGAACATTTAGCGCAGGCCGAACAGTCGCAAGCTATTAAATCAGATGCTGTTGAGCAACCCAAACAACCGGAAGCAAAACCTGTAGAAGCACAACAAACAAACGCGGCCGTATCCGGTACCGGTATTTCTGGGCAAGTGACATTAAATAATGCATTGGTTGGCAAGTTTTCGCCGAATGATACGCTTTTCATCTATGCTCGCGCAAAAACAGGGCCCAAAATGCCGCTCGCTATTTTGCGGCTCAAAGCAAGTGATCTTCCAGCAGCGTTTACGTTGACTGACGAAATGGCGATGATGCCAGCGATGAAGATTTCTAGTTTCCCTGAAGTCGTGATCGAAGCGAGAATTTCCAAATCGGGTCAAGCAACAACCGCTAGCGGTGATTTGCAAGGTTTTAGCGAGCCAGTGAAAATTGGAACGAATGGTGTAACTGTCATCATTGATAAGCAGATTCCTTAACTGCTATTTCATAACGCTAAAGACACATTAATAGAATGATAACAATAGGTTCAGTGGTACCCAATTTTGAATTGCCTTCAACCAGTGGTAACAATTTTTCCTTAGTTGATCATCGAGGTAAAAATCTAGTCATTTACTTTTATCCGAAAGATGATACTCCTGGATGTACCATGGAAGGACAGGATTTCCGCAATCATTGGAATTCTTTTACTGGGAAAAACTGCGTGATCGTTGGTATTTCGCGCGATAGCGTTCAATCGCATGAATGCTTTAAAGAAAAAATGCAATTTCCATTTGAGCTTTTGAGTGATGCTGATGAAACCGTTTGTGAATTGTTTGGCGTGATGAAATTAAAAAATATGTATGGCAAACAAGTTCGTGGAATTGAGCGCAGCACCTTTGTTATCGATCAGAAAGGTACGTTAAAAAAAGAATGGCGGGGCGTAAAAGTTCCTGGTCATGTGGAAGAAGTTCTTAATTACGTTAATGAATTATCATAAGTTGTAAGAATTTCTAGTGTTGTTCAAAGTATTCGGGAGAATGCTGTACATGAACTACACAAATCTACTACTCGCTTTACTTTTTATCAAACCCGGTTGTGGAAGATTGCGTATTGGGTGGAAGGCCTTAGGATAAGTCGATCAACGATTTATCACATACTGAAACATGCCAGACCTCAGCAATTTACCCCCATGAACAGTACCAATCAGCGGTTTAAAACGTTGCGGCATAGTATACAAGGCATATTGGGGGCTAAGATCGAGCAGATGATTCAGCGATGTTTCAAGCGTGGAAGCTAAATGCTATATAACAAATCTTATCCCGGTGAGCTGATTCATTTCGGCACCAAAGGTTTCAAAGTATTGAGTTATTTTTTATGTAGCATCAATTACTTTACTGCCTCTTAACATATCAGACTAGACTAACAGATTAAATCTGCTAATCTAGCGCCTAAAAAATCGTTATGTCGTGAGATATTTGAATGATAGCGAAGTCCTTTTCAACAATATCACGATTATTTTAATAATCGTTTCATAGTCCAAACCGCGAAGCTTTAAGTTCAATATCCGCTTTTGTCCAAGCGTTTTGGAATCTTTCTTTAACAATTGCGGCGCGTTCTGTTTTGTTTTGGGCTGTCAGTGCTTGGTTTAATCCATAAAGTGCCCATCCATTATTGCGATAACGTTTCAAATCTTCCCAATACACGACTTCTGCTTCGTTGGCTCGGCCTGCTTTGAGCAGAATGGCGCCGAGTGCGAGACGAGGTGGGAAGTGAAATTCAGGTGGTTCGGTATATGACAATGCATCGTCTAGACGGACTGCTTTATCGAGGTGTGAGATTGCTTGATCGAACTGATTTCTCGCTGCGGCAATTTCGCCTGCAAGCACTTCAGCAGCAATTCGTAGAATACTACTCGCGTTGTTCTTTGAAATAACCACATCTTTATTGGACAATTGATTGAGAACGTCATGCAATTTTGCTAACTCTTGTTGCGCTTGCTGCGCTCTTTGGGTGGCAACGAAAGCAAGGCCTCTGACATAATGCCAACTACCAGTTAGAAATGCATTGAAAGCGGGTGGAGCGGGTTCTTGTAAAACTTCTTGCCATAATCCAAATCGCGCTAATGTCCAATAAGGAGTTACACGAAATAAAGCAGTGATAGGAATTTCTTGTAAAAGCTTATCATCAACTTTGCTGGCTGTTTCACGTGCTGCTTTAATTGCTAATTTGCTTTGTCCATCAAGTGTTGCGGCGTACCATAGAAAATGGATGTTATGTGGATAATAGATATTGAGATAAGGTCCTTTTTCTTTACATTCGGCGAGATAATGTTCATCAACGGAAATCGCCATTTGGTTACTTTTAATCGCATCGGCGTAACGTCCAACGCGTTGATAGATATGTGAAGTCATGTGCACGAGATGTCCGGCTTCCGGCACCAGCGGTAGTAATAAGTCGGCTGATTTTTCTGCTCTTTCTGGCGTTTTGGTCGCTTCTAATAAGTGAATATGCATATGTAATGCGCCGGGGTGCTTAGGGTTTACCTTTAACACTTGTTCGGTGACCTCTACAGCTTCAGCAATGCCATCGTAGGGTTGACCATCAGACATCCAGTATCCCCAAGGCCTTAAATCCATTACTGCTTCGACAAATAATATTGCGATATCTTGATCATTTGGAAAACGTTGATGCGCTTCACGCATCGCTTGCGCATACGCTTTGTTGTTAGCGATGCGATGTTCGGCATTTCCTGTATAACGTTTCTCTAAAGCAGTAATTAAGGCTTGTTCGCGTGGCGATATATTACTCATTAACGATTTAGCTTGTTGAATCAATTTTTGCGCTTGATTCTCCAAAGCTGAATCCATTTCGGCATTAATATTGGGCCCTAATACAAGTGCTTGCCCCCAATATGCCATCGCCAGTTTCGGATCAAGACGCGCTGCTTCGCGGAAAGATCGAGCTGCTTCTGCATGATTAAAACCGTAAGAAAAAATCAACCCTTGATTCATATAGAGTTGTGCTTGCTGATTAATCGTAGTCACTGGAAAAGCATGCTCTCCCAGGCGATATAGTTTTGGAGCGTGTTGTTCATCATAGCAACCTGACAGCGTTGAGGAATGAACATGGGGGATAGCGTTCGAATCATTACTTACTGCAGAACGGGATTTTGTTTCTAAATCAAATGTATTGGTTTTGTTGATACCGGTACAAGATGGTAGAAAAATCAACAGTGACACTAAAAATAATAGCGAAAAGTGAGTGTTTCTAAAATACATAAACTTTACCCCCTCGGTTTTATTAAGTATTTTATTTTTTATGACTTGATAGCATTCAGTCTATCTGCCTTCTGAAAAAAGTACATTATTTATTTAAGAGATTCAAAGAAGAACATCGAATTTGATTAGGATCAAATATCCCTACAGTAAAATCAGATATCTTTAAATCCGTTGTGACAAAACAATTAATCGTTAATCAATATAAAAATAAAGGGAGTATCTTTATATGAACATGAAACATTTCTTTATCGCTTCTACTGTCATCGTAATCGCTGCATGCGGCGGAAGACCAACTGCGCCAGAAACACCAGATCCGGCTGCGTATGGTAAAACTATCCAGCCTTTCCATCAAATTCCTTCAGGGGATCAAGAGGGTGGCGGTAAAGCGAGATCAACCGAAGAAAAATCGAATTATTAGAGTTAAATCGCTTCATTGAAGTCCTTTGAGCTCGGTAACGGGCTTTTCATTGCTCTATGATCGAAGTATGCAACAAAACGGTCATAGAGCATGTTTTTACGTGCAAACACGTTGCCTTTCCCTCTTTTTATTTGACCAACTGCTGATAAATACTCGGTAGTACATGCGACAAGCGGTCGGGTCGGGCTACAATCGCATAACCACCGTTGCCAAACAAATACGGAAAATAGTCTTGTGCTTCGCGATCAATAGTAATGCCAAAAACCGATAACCCTGTACGTCGCGCTTCGATGATAGCTTGTCGCGTATCTTCAATCCCATAGCGTCCTTCGTAATAATCCAAATCATTGGGTTTGCCATCGGTGAGAATCAACATCAAGCGATGACGTTCTGGTCGCGGTGCAAGTATTTGTTGTGTATGCCGCAACGCTGCTCCCATGCGGGTATAGTAACCTGGACGAAGCGATGCAATGCGACGCAAGGTTTTTGCGTTAAATGGATCATCAAATTTTTTTACTTCGGTAATACGCACATAGTCTTTTTTGCGCGATGTAAATGTGTAAATTGCAAAGGCATCGCGACAAGTGGCTAGACCCGTTGCAAGCGTGATTAATGCTTCTTTGCTGATATCCAAAATGCGACGGCCATTCACCCAACTGTCTGTTGATAAAGAAACATCGACCAAAATAGTCACCGCTAAATCACGAGATCGTTGTTGTGCTTGCAAATAGAGCTGATCCGTCCGGTAACCGGTCGCTAGAAAATCACACTGCGTCCGTACAACGGCATCCATATCTAATTCAGATCCATCGAGTTGATTGCGCAAAATTTCACGTTTGGGCAGCAGTGCTTCAAATTGTCGGCGAATTTTACGGAAACGCTGCCTTGCTTCGAAATCAGGCTCCCATTGCTGTTGATGCTCGATTGCCTGTTGAAATACCACGCGACATTGATGCGGATGATAGTGTTTGCGGCGGTAATCCCATTCTGGATAGGAACATTCAGAGATTAAAACTTCCGGATTCACATCTTCAGGAGATAAATCAAGATCAAACTTGAGTTTGGTCGCTGCTTGTTGCTCATGCGGACTCAGTGTAATTTCTTCGAGCGCTTTTGCTGCATCTCTGGCGGATTGCTCATCATCGTCTTGCACGGCACGGTTTACGTTAACCATTTCCGACCAACTGAGCATTTTCTCAAAGCGATTCAATAGCAATGGATCATCGCGCATGCTTTGATCTTGTCTTTCTCTGCGGCTTTTTCTTTTCAGTGAATCCGATTGCTGTTCCTGAGCGTTGCCATCACTATCGTCTAGAGAATGGGGTTTGGTTTGGGCGAGTGTTTGATGAGAATCGAATTTACCCCATAATGGAACAGGTAAAAAAGTACGGTAGTTTTTAGTGGCTTGCCAAACGGTAAAATCTGGCCGTATCTGTTGTATCGCCTGAAAATAGCGTTGTGCTAAAGCATTATTTTCCGATTGACCTAACAGCATGCAAACGACGGCTTCGATTGCTTGTTCTTGTTCTGTGCCCGATTGCCGTGATCGTTGTGTAGGCAAGGTCTCGCACAAACGTTGATAGGAATGCGCTAATCCGGGGTATCGTTGACATACTTCGCGGCTGATTCGAAAAACGTGATAAAGATAAGCCAGATCGGCTTGTAATGGGTCGCTGGATTGATAGATAGGTTGAGAATTGCCATCAACATATTCTTGTGCGCGGGAAAAAAAAGCCACTAACCAAAAATAGTGTCGCCGATTGAGTTCCTTATCCGGAAAATATCCTAAGATTTCCGGCAATAACATCCGCTCATGGTTGCATTCGATCGGTGAAACTAATTCGGCCATTAAACCGAGCCGCTGGTGTAACTTTAAACGATGTCCAGATGCTCGTTGTGTTCCCGTGGTGATAGCAATACCAGGCGAGCCACCCAATCCCCGAAAAAAAACGCCTAACGCAACGCGAATATCCTCTAAAGATACCGCAGCATCAGGATAGTGATGATAACTTTCAGTAACGCTACCAGTTCCGATCAGGCGGTGCCAGATGCGACCGATTTGTTCTTCGAATTCAACAAATTCTAGTAAATTCATGCGCTGGTCTAGCTGCCATAGGTAGCACGTACCAGTTCTAACAAGCCTTTTTTAATATCAGGATCGTCACATAAAGGTTCCACCAATGCAGCTTCCGCGGCCTGGTAAGGATCTAAACCATTTTTGATCAGTACTGCGCAATAAATCAGCAGACGTGTCGAAACAACTTCTTCTAAATCGACATCTTTCAGGGTGCGTAGCTGTTGCGCGAGCTGAATCAGAGGCATACAGCTGTGTTCTGCTAGTCCACTTTCGGTGGCGACGATGTGCGTTTCGATATCCGGTGATGGAAAATCAAAGCTGATCGAAACAAAACGTTGTCGCGTGCTGGGTTTGAGGGATTTTAAAATATTTTGATATCCCGGGTTATAAGAAACCACCAGCATAAATTCATCGGGCGCGGCTAATACTTCATCGGTGCGCTCTAGCGGTAATATTCGACGATCATCGGTCAGTGGATGCAATACCACGGTCACATCTTTGCGTGCCTCAACAATTTCATCCAAATAGCAGATACCGCCTTCGCGCACAGCACGCGTAAGCGGACCATCCATCCAGACTGTTTCACCTCCCTTGAGCAGGTAGCGACCGGTGAGATCCGCTGCGGTCAAATCATCGTGACAAGAAACCGTATGTAGAGGCCGCCCTAGGCGAGCTGCCATGTGGGCAATAAAACGAGTCTTACCGCAACCTGTGGGGCCTTTGATGAGCAAGGGTAGGTGTTGCTGATAGGCAGATTCGAATAAATCACATTCATTTCCGACCGGTTGATAAAACGGAATGCTCTTCACATCCGGTCGGATTTTGATGATTTGCTCGTTCGCCAAATCTGCTGAAAGATTCGACATTGCCAAATTTAGGATAAATGGGCTGGCGCAGTAATCATTCGATCAGTTTTTACCGGACCTAATGCGGCATAAATAAACATCAAAGCGCCAATAATGAAACAAACGCCGGAACCTAACCGTAACCAGTAGAACAACTCAATCTGCGACTGTACGTTCATATAGCCCATTTCCAAAACACGCTGCAAATGCGTTTGGAGAATACCGGCAAACACCAATGCAAATGTGATTCCAATCATTGCCGCATTCATTAACCAGAAACTCCACATGTTGAGTGTCTGATTAAAAGGCTGTGTTTTTCGCAGAGCTGGCAAAGCATAGGTGAAGAACGCAAGATTCAACATCACATAAGCGCCATAAAACGCCAAATGCCCATGCGCGGCTGTTAATTGGGTTCCATGCGTATAAAAATTAATCGATGGAAAACTGTGCATTAATCCCAACAAGCCAGCACCAATGAATGCCATCACCGGACAACCTAAGCTCCATAAAATAGCCGCTTTGTTGGGGTGATCTCGGCCGCTTTTTTTCACCAGATAGAACGCCCACAGAGTCATGGCGAAGAAAGGCACGACTTCTAGGAACGAAAAAATGAGACCGATCCAATGCCAATATTCCGGTGCCCCAATCCAGTAATAGTGATGTCCGGTTCCTAACAAACCACTAAATAATGAAAATCCGACAATAACATACAGCCATTTTTCTATGACCTCACGGTCAACTCCAGTGAGTTTGATTAACAAGAAAGCTAGCATCGCAGCCATGATGAGTTCCCATACGCCTTCGACCCATACATGTACAACCCACCACCAGTACAGTTTGTCTACGGCCAGATTATCGGGATTGTAGAAAGCGAACATGAAGAAAAGCGCTGCACCCCACAAGCCGAGCAATAAAACGATCGATACCACCGTTTTACGACCTTTCAAAACAGTCATGCTGACGTTGTAAAGAAAGATTAAAAATGCAATCACCATCATAATCTTTACCCACAAAGGCTGTTCGAGAAATTCACGGCCCTCATGAACGCCACCTAGGTAGCCAGTCACTGCACCTAATGCGGCAAAAACAAAAATAGCTAGTTGCAACCAAGCCAGTTTGGGGCTATGCATTTCGCGTTCACTTTCTTCTGGAATCAAAAAATAACTGGCGCCAAAGTAACCGAGTAACAACCAGACCAGCAAGGCATTGGTGTGAATCATGCGAAGAATATGAAAAGGTACGGATTCCGACAAAAAATTAGGGAAAACATAGACGGTTCCGGCCAACACGCCTGCCATAATTTGCACGAAAAACAGGGCGAGTGCAGCGACAAAATAAGGGTAAGCAAGTCCTTGTGTTTGATATTTCATTGATACATCTCCAGAAATTTTCCTGATATTGTTTGAATGAATGGATATACAAAGTGAAACCAATGATTAGCCAGAAACATTCGGTGGCCATCCTAGTGTGTTGATACGGCTCGTCCATTCGAGGAAATCCACAAGATCATCCAATTCTTGTTCTGTTAAATTAAATTGCGGCATTTGCCGGCGTCCTTCAGTACGGGTAGGTTGTGCACGCATCCATGCTTTTAAGCCTGCTCGAGCTCCTTCCGGACTTTGCTTGCCGCCATAGCGGATCCAAACATTACCTAATTCAGGCGCAAAATAAGCACCTTCGCCGAGTAGAGAATGGCAATTAATACATGAATTACGTTCCCAAACATGTTTGCCGCGTGCTACTGATTCTGTTAGCGTCGATTCATCAGTGGCTACATTCTTCATGTAAAAGTGACTGTGAACTGTTAACGCGGTGAAAACGACCAGAAAAAAGATTGAGCCGCCATAAAATATATTCCGAGCGGCTGATTTGGTTAAATGCTCTGCCATAAAGCTTTTTTCTCCGTAAAGGCTTGATAAGTCAAATAACATTATTAATATGGTTTTGACCATATTAATCAAATGGATACATTGATTTTGTTTTTCTAAAACGATTGTAACGTAACTCTATGACAAAGGAAAGTAAGGGAGTTTTTACACGGCCGGTTTATGCGTCACCTTGTTTAATATCGGGAACATTCATTGGCAGAATAATGAAACGGAGCAAGCATTACAGGCCTGAACAACTGTTTATCGCATTGCCAAGCAGATCGGTTTGGCACAAGCGCTGCGCGCATTGGAACAACTGGCCGAGAACCTTGGTTTGCCGGATGGACTCGAGAGCAGGGAAGCCTTGGTGCAACAGTCGGAAGCACACAATCTGCAAAGTCAATCTTAACAAGGCATTCAAGAAGCTGCCCTCCATCGAACAACGCCTCGTCAGCGAACTTGCGGTTAAATTCTCGCAAGTTCAGGCTACCATTCAATTATTCAATACTGTAAGGAGGCGACTGGCGGGTTGAACGATACGCAGTTACGCTTGCTGGCAGAACGCTTGCACGGGTTTGCGCGAGCTGGAGAAGTGACGTACATCGCTTGGTGCACAAAAATTTTCGCGCACCTGGAAACCGAATTGATGGATAATTTGCAAGAACATGCCGAAACCGAAGCGATCAGTGTATTCGCACAGCGTCGTCAAAGTGGGACAACTCCAAACATTGACAATGTGGGTCACGATCTTTGTATTGGCGCTGGCGACCACGGTAGCTCTAGCGCTTCTCGGACCCTTGGCCGACTCCTGGTTACAAGCGGCGACGGAGGAGGTGCGACGCCGGATTCAATGGACCATCCTGGCCGTGTTCTGGACATTATTCTTGACTATGGTGATCGCGGTAGTGCCGATTGTCATCAAGATCTTTGTCTGGGTACAGGTACGCATCGGCAACGGCAATCACTGGCTGGTCCAGTGGTTGCAGCAGCACGAGGCCGGCGTGATGTGGACGGTATGGGGGGTGATTGTGGTGGCGTTGATCATGGCGAGGCCTACCATTTTGGCGGAGATCCGTTCGACAATTCCGTAGATAGAGAGCTTGTACGCATCGGTCGCTCATAAAACTGGCTGGCTATCGGTGTTCATCGGCGAGAGATCAATGGAACTCAGATCATTTTGCCCGACAAAGCACTCCAGCACGATACTCGGTACCAAAAGGGCAAGAGGCGCAAGCAATGCAGAAGGTGCGCGGCGATTGAATCAATTATAGGCTACCTGAAATCGGATTACCGTATGGCACGAAATTACTTGAAAGGCTTGCTCGGTGACCACATCAATCTACTGATAACCGCTGCCGCATGGAATCTGAAACAATGGCTAGTAGCCATTGTTTGGTTCTTCTTTCCGTGGCGAAAAGTGCGAGTTTCGCAAATTCCTTGAGGGAAAAATATCAAATCGCTTGATCTTGTTTTTATTAATCCCTTACCTTCGGATGCTGACGTTTCAAAAGTAGCGATTGATGCAGTTTTTTAGGAACGACTATTTAGAAATAGTTTTGATAACGGTTTCATAATATTCTCGTGGTAATGCGCCACTGATAGCGATGCGTTCATGATTTTTATCGATGAAGTATGTACGAGGAACTTCGCCAAACCATTTTGCATCGATTTCTCGGCGTAATTTAGTGCTATTCCCTTCTGCAAAAATCCAATTGTCGATTTGGTCAAGATTGTTCGCGGTCAAGATCGACTTAACTTGATCAGAATTCGCAACATTATCGGTGGCAATCATAATCAGATTGATCTCTGGCATTTCCTTGCGCAATTCACTTAATAAAGGCATTTTTTTAATGCACGAAGCGCATTCCGTCGACCAAACCGTCAAAATAAACGGTTTATCAGCGTATTGATGTAATAATTCTTTATAACTACCTGATGTGAAGTGTTTTAACTCTTTGCTTTCTGCACGTGTTTCGTCAAAAATGGCAAAAACTGCTATGAATATAAGTATTGATAATACATTTTTCATTTTATCTCCCATCGATTCTTCTGAATAAGCATGATTATCCGCAAGATTTATTGTTTGTGAATGTGACAAAATGTCGCAGCGTCTGCATTGATCAATGGGAAATAATTTATTGAATCGCGTTATTCAGATTATTCAACATGATTGGTTTCATGTTTATAACGAGATAACAGGAAGATTCTCCTTAAATACTTTGCCCATTGCTGAAGAGAAAGAATCGGTGAAAGAATAATCAAACCCATTCCAACAGGAATCACAATGCCTAAAAAAATACCTAGCGCTGAAAAAGCATGCTGCCAAGCAGATACTGCGTCTGGATCGACTCCGATATTCATGGGAATTTTCAATATGTTTTCGTTTGTAAGCGTATCTTCTTCGCCGATCATCAGGTAAAGCGCGTAACGACCTTCACTATTTAAATCAATGCGAGTCTCAACCATGCCTTGTGGGTAAAGTTTTGCTGGGATCTCAAAAATGGTGCTGATATCCCTGAAATTCTCGGCTTTTTTGTCATCCTCACCTATCAATTCCTGTTTCACCAAGCGAACAGCAATAGGCATCTCTCGAGCGTCTTCATCGGCTAAATCAGCGGTAAAATATAGTGAGCCGGAACGAGGAATTTCTTTGCAATAAGAACGTAACAGTTTGTTTCTGTCTTTCCCTTTGATGTCCTCTAAATTCCCTTCTGGTTTGATATAAGCACTAAAATACACCGCGTAAAAATCATTAGTCACCAAACAGCCAACGGTTTCGGTGTAATCAAACTGTACTGGGGCGGTGATATCTTTTTTGCTGCAAGAAAAAACTAAGAATGTCGAGAAGAATATCAATGTAACGAGCTGGTTTTTCGAAAATGATTTCATGATGCCATACCCCTGTGAAAGATTTATTGGTATTACGCGATTGTTAAGGTTTTTGAATCGTGAAACTAAATTTTCCTGATACTACGTGCGTATCTGCAGAGATGACTCGATAGCGTACTGTGTAGGTATCTGGAGGCAGTTCAGGAAGGGTAGTAAAAATATGAGATTGATCAAGCATCTCTTGTTTAATGTCTTTATTGTCAACACGTTTTCCAGTACTGTCAGTCACTGCGAGCGATTTATGTTTGCTCATGACTCTTTCGTTGAACCAGATATCAACTTGCTTTGGAGATTGACTGAGGGCGCTATCCTTTTCCGGCGAGGATTTCACCACAACAGCATGCGCTGAAATAGACGTTGGCCAAATTAAAAAAGCGAGTACGATTAAGCCACTTACTGAAGTAAATAAAAAATTGCTAACTCTGAGAATCATAGATTTTCTCCCTAAATTGAATGCATATAGAGCAATGCTCGCATTCCATTATTTGTTGAAATTCATAAAACAATAAAACAAAAAAATCAGAATTCATGTCGGGTTTATTTGAAGGCATACCAAGCCAGAACGCTCTTACCTGATGAATTGTTTTCAGTCCAAATGGCTAAAAAACCATGTTGTGTTGCGATTATTTTTGGCTGCGTTGGTGAATTGCTCGCTTCGGACAAACGTTTGGGTGCCGACCATGTAACTCCTTCATCGGTTGATTGAGAAAGTAAAATGGACATGCCGTCATCTTCAATTTCGTTCCAAATTGTGCTGACATGATGGGTATCCTTACTGATATAAGCCGCCACATCACCATTGGTTGCCATGTCACCCAATTTCCGCGGCGGAGACCAACTTTGGCCACCATTCTTTGATGCCAAATAATACAAACCAGACTTTTCTTCTGCGCCTGTCCAAACCACACTGTGCAATTGAAAATTTTTATCCGTACCGACGGATGTCAGTCCACCACCAATGTGCGGACAACCTTCAAATTTCCATTGAAAATCACCCACGGTACTTACTTTTTTCCAGGTCAATCCGGCATCTATCGATTGCATCAAAGACATGTCGCGCGGCGTCATGTCACGATAAAGCACATTCACGTGATTATTCGGTGATAATGCAAGCGTATTCCAGCAACACGAACATGTTGAATCATCCAATGTGATTGGTTCGCTCCAATGTTTACCGTGATCGATGGATCGAGCATAGCGTAAGCTTTGATAACCATTTTCTTGCGCATCTTCAAGCCACACTGCGTGAAATTTACCCTGTTCGTCTGCAATTAAATCGATATGCGCTTGCGCTTTGTCGTTTGCTTGTGCGGGATTGGTGCCTTGATTCCAAGTGATGCCACGATCTGTGGAATAGGCACTTACCATCGGGCCCATCGAAGGAAATTCACCTCTGGTTTGCCACATTGCTACCAAATAGTCTCCGTTTGCTGCCAATTGAATATCATTGCCGCGTTTAGCCATTGCTTCGGGCAAATGACTAATCAGCGAGTTTTTGTTGTGCCAATGATGTCCGCCATCTCGGCTATACGCATAATCAATAACGTTCTTTTTATCGTTGGCATTGGCTTTGCCGCTAACCAATAAGTGAATATTTTGTTCTTCTACGTAAATATCAAAAGACGCGATTTCGTATAAATTAAACGTCGATGTTGAATAAATCGTTTTTAACGCAGCATTCATTGAGTTATCCCCAGAGCTTTGCTGAGTGGATAGATTTAATGAGGCCTGTGAAGAGCAACCTGAAATCAAAACACACATCAACAAAGTTTTCGTTAGAGAATTCATTACATCCATTCTTTTGGAGATGCCGTTATTAAAAATCATTGAAAACATGTGAAGACTATTTCAACATTCTCATCTATTAGTTATTTGCGATCTTTTTTGATACGCATAACGCTTTACCTAATAAGGGTTCAAAGCTTAGGAATTGAAAAACTGTTTCATTCGGTATTAGCAAAATGCTGTGATTAATACATGCTGTTTTGCAAAACGATGCAGCAAAAAATTCATCGTCTATTATTCACAAAAAAAATTTTTTGAGAATGTGACAAATTGTCGCATTCGGTTTGAAGGGGCTTGATGGAAAGGAAATCAGCGAGCGTTAAATCGCCGTGGGTTTGCTCTGTCTAGTGTTTGATGAATTTACCAAAATCAATAAAGGCATCGTCGATACCTTTATTGATTGGTCTAACGCTTACATAATTTTAGTTCGTGGATGACAAAGTCCGTCCATTGATATTTTGTGGTGATCGTGCGTTATCATTGTAGAAACTTTTCAGTTGCTCGAGTTGTGCAGCCGATATCGTGATTACTTGAGATAAGAGATACCATTGCACGCCTTCACTGCAGGGTGGGGTAGTCAGAGAACCAGCCAGTGAATAAAAGTCCAAATCATTGGGATCCAATGAAGCGGGAAGCAATGACGCAGGATTAATGGTGATATTGGCATCTGTTTTTTGGCTAGCGTGCTCGTGTGGCATATTGTCCAACACTGTTTGGAAGGTAGGATTTTCCGCGCCAATATCGATCGCAGCACCTACTACGATAATCCTTCCATCATTGCCGACATGCACATAATGCAATTCCGCAGCAAAAGGCTTGCCGTTGATGACATGTTCGCTGGGTTCGTGAAAATGAAATTGAATTAACGGATAAGATTCTTCGCCAATTTTTATTTCACCTTTGTAATCATTTGAAGTATTGACTTGTATGCCATGTCCGCTATTGAAGAAAACAGGCGCTGGATCGATAGGATACGAGGCCTGCAATTTGTTTAGCTTCTTGGTGTTGTCGAATTTTGCAGTGGCTAAATCAATAGGAGATTGGTGTTGACCTGCGCCACAGGTTGCAAAAGGATATTTCATCGGTAAATCTTTACTCGTGTCTTCAATTTCCCACCAAGTGGCTTGTTCCTCATGATTCCAATGAGGCGCTGCGAAAGCAAGATTTGCGCAGCTAACAGCGATAGTGATTGCAACTACTTGAAAAATTTTTTTCTTCATAAATGATCCTCAGTCTTAAATAATAAAAGTAGTAGAAGTGGTTTCCGAATTAACAAGTATGCTTTCTACAATAATCAACCATCGATGGTTTCTCTTTTGCATTCTTATCTTGCTCGGATTCAACGGCGTTAGCAGTAGGAGATGCATTAGGCTGAGATGATTGTGAATTACCTTGGGCTGAAGATTGGATTTTTTTCTGAGCGTCAATCAAAGGTTTTGACTCACTTTGACCTGAATCGGCGTAACATGAAAGGACGCTTAAACTAAGAGCAAACGTTAAAATCGTTTTGATTAACATGATGTTTTCCTTGTACCTTAAAAGAAAATAAAAAACCTTGCGCACATTTTATCAATGTGGATTACAAAGTAACGTGATAAATATTAATTAAATATTGATAAGAATCAATAAGATAATTTTTTGTGTGGTTTCGGTTCGTGTGAATCTAGTGATACTCCAAGAATAAAATCGTAGCAACAAGAGCTTCTTGGGTTATTTGAATTGTAAAAGATATTTTATTATTTTTCCATTTCAGCTTCCAAAGCGAACCAACATTTTTCTAATTCGGTGACTTTTTGTTCCAGCATAGTGCGAATTTCACTTAATTTTTCTATTTCAGCACGTGAATCATTCAAGTAGATAGTGGGATCCGATAATCGCAGATTCACTTGAGCCAGTTCTTTTTGTGCATTTTCTAAAGTGGTTTCTAATTTGGCCTGTTTTTGTAACAAGGCTTTTTTGTTAGATTTGTTAAAGGGCCGAGTTTGTGTCGTTTCATTTTTCTGAGGTGAAGATTCTTCATTTTGTTTATTTCGATAAGCATCTACCCAGTTTTTGTAATCGTCTAAGCTACCATCAAATAATTGCACTTTTCCGTCAGCGATTAACCACAGCTCGTCGGCAACCGCGCGGATAAGGCTTCGGTCATGCGATACCAGCAATACTGCGCCAGTGTATTGTTCCAATGCCAGTGTCAACGCATCGCGCATATCCAAATCAAGATGATTAGTCGGTTCATCCAATAGCAATAAATGAGGTTTTTGCCAGGCTAGCAAAGCAAGCGCTAAACGGCTTTTTTCTCCGCCTGAGAAAGTAGCAACAGGGCGATTTTCCTGTTCGCCGCCTAAGCCGAATCTTCCTAGAAAAGTTCTCAGAGTGAGTTCAGTGTGTGTCGGTGCCAGTTTTTGTAAATGCTGTAACGGCGTGGCTTGATTATTCAGATGTTCAAGTTGGTGTTGGGCAAAATAACCGATATTAATATTCGCAGCGCTTTCGATGATGCCTTGAGACGGTTGAATTTCACCGACCAGGAGTTTGATGAAGGTTGATTTTCCTGATCCATTCGGCCCTAACAGCGCAATGCGGCTTCCTGCTTGTAGAATCAGTTGAACCCGCTCAAATAACATACGGTCATCATAGCCGAAGCTAACGTCTTTAATTTTCATCAACGTATCAGGACTTCGCTCGGGCGCCTCGATACGCAGTTCAAAATGACCATCTTCAATATGCAATGGAGCCAATCTTGTCAATCGTTCCAATGCTTTGATTCGGCTCTGTGCTTGCTTTGCTTTAGTGGCTTTAGCACGGAATCGCCGCACAAAATCTTCCATGTGCGCGATCTGCTTTTGCTGTTGTTCGTATGCTTGTGATTGTTGCGTCAAACGTTCCGCGCGTGCTTGCTCGAAATCATCGTAATTACCGGGATAGGTATCGATTTTTCGATTGTTGATATGCGCAATGCGATTCACGCATGCGTTCAAAAATTCTCGGTCATGCGATACTACGATGATGCTGCCTGGGTAACTCGATAGATAATTTTCTAACCAAATAATCGCTTCCAAGTCGAGGTGATTGGTCGGCTCATCTAACAACATCAAATCTGCGCGATGCATTAAAGCACGGGCGAGATTCAAGCGCATCCGCCATCCACCAGAAAATTGATGAACAAATCTTTGCAGCACATCATTAGCAAACCCTAATCCATTCAATAACTGTGCTGCTCGGGCTGGTGCGGTATAACCACCGATCGCTTCAAAACGGTGTTGTGCTTCGAACCAGCTATGATCATGTTGTGATTGTTGTAACGTTTTTTCCAACCGGCGTAACTCTATATCGCCATCCAGCACAAATTCGAGCGCAGGTAAGTCGGAATTAATGATCTCTTGCTCGACGAAAGCAATAGTTTTCCCGGCTTGCAGCATAATTTCACCGTTATCCGGTTGCTTCACACCACGGATCAATTGAAAAAGCGTGGATTTACCACAACCGTTTTTGCCAACTAACCCTATACGCTGGTTTGCGAAAACCTGTAAATCGCAATTTTCTAGCAATGAATTGCCATTTTGTAGATACGATAAAGACTGAATTGTGAGCATGAATAAGAGTTGAGTGAGATGGAGCAGCTTGGACAGACTGAAATAATTATCTCATTTTTTTCGATTAAACGTTCATACGGTATTTTTCAAAAGCTTCGTCTTAGGTATAAGAATTCTCAGGATTGTTCACATAGTGGTTGATTGAAATAAAAGCAGTGAGTAGTTCGTAAGGAGTAGTATTATTCAAACTAAGATTTGTTATGACGTTTAGCTGTAAAGCATGCTAGAAATTTTTACATATCAAACGGTTTCTGTTCCGCCTGAGATAACTTGCCCTTGTATAAACCCGTAAGCTTACGGAAGTAAGTCTTCCCATTTAATCAGTGCATCAATTTTCATCAGTACACTGTCACGCTTCAATCGTTGCGCCAATTTCAATGTTCCAAGACTTATCCGCACCTTCTGCTCCAACTGTTTTTTAATGATCTTTATTTTAGTTGGTCGTTGCACTGGCAGGAAAGGTTGCGCAGAGATCTTAATAAGTAAATCGAGGTGATTTTTACAGTAATTTTCTGTGTTGCATTGAATGTTGGAATAGGAATAGAACTAAAATAGAATCTGGTTTCGCAAAAATTTCGTGTTATCTTCCGAATGCTTGTATCATTAAGCATAACCGACTACACTTGCTTTCAGTTTTGTTCAGATATTTAGCAGGAATTATGTTCTAGTGGCAAAAAACTCTACATAAAAACTTCCAGCATGTTAGCAAAAACATACTCTAAACGTCCCAAGCATCTGAATCTTTTCAAAATCAAACAGCCTTTGCCTGCTGTGGTTTCGATCATCCATCGGATAACGGGCGTGCTGCTTTTTTTCCCCGGAATACCTTTGTTACTTTGTATTTTTCAGAATTTCCTTGGGTCTGCGGAAAGTTTTGAAAATTTACAAGAAAGCTTCCAAAATCCACTGATTAATCTGATTCTCTTACTCCCCGTTTGGTTCTTTTTTCACCATTTATGCGCTGGTATTCGTTATTTAGCATTGGATTTGCATATCGGCATTGAATTGTCACAAGCGCGCGTGGGAGCTTATTTGGCTTTTGCAATGGGCGTGTTGCTTACAATTTTAACAGGGTGGCTGTTATGGTAAGACAGACAAGACTTGCGGTAACTGGAGCGCATTACGGTTTAAAAGATTGGTTGATACAACGCATCACGGCTGTTTTGATGGTGCTTTATGTCATTCTTATCGTGATACTGTTGTTAACTGCAGGACCTTATTCAGACTACACCGCTTGGAAAAACCTGTTCAGTCATCAGTGGATGCGATTTGCGACGTTGATATTTTTTATCTGTTTATTTTGGCATGCTTGGATAGGTATTCGAAATATCTTGATGGATTACGTTCACGCTACTGCGGTTCGTCTAACGTTACAAATTTTGGTAATTGTTTCATTGTTGTTTTATACCGTCTGGACAGCAGATATTCTATGGAATACAGGACATTAGCGTGGCGATGATACAAAGAAAATTCGATGTGGTAATTGTTGGTGCAGGGGGAGGCGGTTTACGTGCTGCGTTACAACTTTCGGAAGCTGGATTAAAAGTAGCCGTATTGTCGAAAGTATTTCCGACTCGTTCACACACCGTTTCCGCACAAGGAGGCATTGCAGCCGCTTTAGGAAATGTGACTGAAGATAATTGGCACTGGCATATGTACGATACCGTTAAAGGTTCTGATTATCTGGGAGATCAAGATGCTATCGAATTCATGTGTCGCCAGGCCAACGAAGTGGTGTACGAATTAGAACATTTTGGCATGCCGTTTGATCGTTTGGACAATGGCAAAATTTATCAACGGCCGTTTGGTGGACAATCACAAAATTTTGGTGGCGCACAGGCAACCCGTTCGTGTGCCGCAGCCGATCGGACTGGGCATGCTTTGCTGCACACGTTATACCAACGTAATATCAGCGCCAACACGCAGTTTTTTATCGAGTGGATGGCACTCGATTTGGTGCGCGATGAACAAGGTGATGTTTTGGGTGTTACCGCATTGGAAATGGAAACAGGAGAAGTATTGTTGCTGCAGGCTAGGGCAACGTTGTTCGCCACAGGCGGCGGGGGACGGATTTTTCAAGCCAGTACCAATGCCTTGATTAACACCGGAGATGGTTTGGGAATGGCCGCACGTGCTGGAATTCCGCTGCAAGATATGGAGTTTTGGCAATTTCACCCGACCGGAGTATATGGCGTAGGTGTGCTGATTAGTGAAGCGGTAAGAGGCGAAGGTGGCTATTTATTGAACAAAAATGGTGAACGTTTCATGGAACGTTATGCGCCTAATGCCAAAGATTTGGCGAGCCGAGACGTTGTTTCCCGCGCACTTACTATGGAAATCAAAGAAGGTCGCGGTTGTGGCGAAGAAGGTGATCATCTATTGTTGAAATTAGATCATTTGGGAGCGGAGGTTATCAAATCTCGCTTACCAGGTATTCGGGAATTGGCGATGAAATTTGCTCATGTCGATCCCATTTCAGCACCGATTCCGGTTGTTCCTACAGCGCATTACATGATGGGCGGTATTCCTACCAATTATTTGGGGCAGGTCGTTGCGCCTTATGGCACAGGTCCTGAAGAAGTTGTTTCTGGATTTTATGCCGTGGGTGAATGTGCGTGTGTTTCGGTGCATGGCGCTAATCGATTGGGTACCAATTCACTGTTAGATCTGATCGTATTTGGACGTGCCGCAGCCAATCAAATTATCGAAGATTTGAAAACACATCGGCATCACAAATCATTACCGGCTGATGCAACCGATAAAACACAGGCACGTCTTGCGCGTTTAGAAAATCAGCAAGACGGAGAAAGCGTCGCTGATGTTTTGGTAGATTTGACCAAAACCATGCAAACCTATTGTGGTGTATTTCGGTTTGAAGATACTTTGAAACAAGGGGTTGAGAAGATATTGGCAGTTGGTAAAAGAGTGGCACAGACAACAATAAAAGATAAGAGCAAAGTTTTCAATACCGCTCGTGTCGAAGCGTTGGAATTAGATAATTTAAAAGAAGTCGCCACAGCGACCATGTTTTCAGCAGAAGCTCGGCGTGAGAGCCGTGGAGCGCATGCGCGCGAGGACTACCCACAGCGCGATGACGTGAAATGGTTAAAACATACGCTGTATTTTAGTGAAGATAATCGGTTGGATTATAAACCGGTGCGTTTGAAACCGCTTACAGTGGATTCTTTTCCACCTAAAGCTAGAACTTATTAGCCTGGAATAACAAAAAACAATGAAAAAATATATGTATCGTCGCTTGGTATTCGTTTTTCTTTTGAGTCTTTTTTTAACTACACCGACATTAGCAGAAACGCGCTATGTATCTGATCAGTTGGAGACAACGTTCCGTCGTGGTCCAACGTTGAGTCATGCAATTCTAAAAATGCTAAAAAGTGGTGTAGCAGTGGATGTTTTAGAAGTCGATAAAGAAAGTGGCCATAGCCGAGTAAAAATCAGTGGTGGTCAAGAAGGGTGGATTTTGACTCGATATCTCACTGCTGAACCGCCTGCCCGCACACAACTTGAAAGTTTGCTTAAGAGTATGAATCAAATTGAGAATATTAATGTTCCGGTGGCAGAACAGCTAAAAACTATTAAAACGGAACATGAAAACGCCAAACGGTTGATTACACAGTTAGAAAGTGAAAATAAAAAATTAACTGAAAAATTATCTTCGTTAAAAGCTACAGCCGCAAATGTTTTAGAAATTGAAGCTGAAAACAAACAGTTCCGTGAGAAATTGACAGACACGCAAGAACAATTGAATACGCTAATCAATGAAAGTAGTGAAATGGAAGCACGTAAAAACAGAGATTGGTTTATTACGGGTGCCTCAGTATTGTTCGGAGGGTTATTATTGGGTTTGATTTTACCCAAATTTGCTCGAAGAAAAACATCGCGATATAGTGATTTTTAACAAAATTTTTAAGAAATGGCGAGATTGAGTCATTTTCAAAAATGCGTTTTAATTTTTTTCTTCGCATTATCACCCTAATAATAGGATTGCTTAATTTATCAATCGCGACAGCGGATTCTTCTTTGGTTGACTTGAAGAATTTTCCGATGTACCAAAGTGGAATTTTGCGAATTCCGCGAGTGGATAGCCTAGATCAAGTTGGTATTTACCAAGATGCGATACTGCAATTTGATGCGAATAAAAATGCATGGAATTTATTAAATTACCGTATCGCTCCACAGAAAATTGAATTAAATGTCACCGATATCACCATAACGGATTCTTTTCCCACGCAAGTCTTTTTACGCGTTACCGACAAAACCTCAGTATGCAGTCGCAGAATCGGACAAATTAATCAACGCTTAATCGAGAGTCGCTTTGTGGTATCGATTGATATTGAAAATACTTATACTGGTGATCCTCTGGTGCTGTGCGTTGCTTATGAAGAAATCATCCCGTTAGCGGTTTACGGTTTAAGTGCGGGTAGCTATGAATATGTTGTGAATGGCGGCATTATCGGGAATTTTATTTTAAATACTGACAATTGGCTAAAATTATTTTAGCAACTGATAGTGCTGTCAAAAAATAGATAAGATGTAAGAATTTCTAGCATTATTAAAAATATTCAATGAGATACTGTCGAGAAATATATATAAACGGATTCGTTTAACTTTTCGGATCAACAGGAAATCTGGCAGTTTTATCAACTCCAACAGTAGTTCAAGGTGTTGTGATACAGTTTCAAGTACAAATCTAAGCTTTGAATACCTTTTATCTTAATGAGCTTGTCCATTTTGATAACAAGGAATTTTCTTTTTTGAAAGAAAAATCTACCTGCCGTCCCCATGAGTATCCTGCTTGCAGGTAACGTGTATTCGATCAGAAGTTTACCTGTGTCAATTTAGCTGCCGCAATTACCCGCATTGAGTTGCAGTATTTTTTATCAATGCGTTAATTTTATTAAAATACATGATGATAGTTAATTCCGGCAGAATGCTGTGATGCTGCTCACGAGATTCTTGGACAATATTTTTTATATAGAGTGGACGAGATCATTCGCAACAGTAATCGTCCAGCGAACTACTGCGCTTCGCGCCTACAACGCTTTTTCAAGTGGTTGAGAAGCTTCGCATCGAGAGAATCTCCGAGTTACGGAAAATATTTCTCATAGTTAAAATAAGGACTGAATAAAACGGTGAGTCTTTTGCAAAGATCTCACTGATGTAACGTCACTAAGAACAGAGTAGCGTAAATTGCAATTAGGGTATTCTTGAAGTCATTCATGTAATTTTCCTCATTGATTATTTTTGAATAGCAATTCAAAAGAGAAATTAAAAGCTACAGTATTCGGTTTTGACAGTAAAGAATTACCTTATATCTGCACCCAAAAAGCATAATTGCAATAAAATATTGCGCATCACAATCCCCAGTAATCAAGCTGCCTTTAATGCTAATTCAGAAAGCCGAAAAAATATTAACCGATGCGAAGCTGATTCATTCTGAATCCGATGTGAACCGGGAACTACAGCGTATGGCTGAGGAAATCACGCAAGCCATGTCGCAACAACAGCCATTGGTATTGTGTGTTATGAATGGGGCGGTGGTTTTTGCTGGACAGTTGTTGCCGAAGCTTTTATTTTCTATGGATTTTGACTATCTGCATGTAACTCGCTATGGTAATGCGTTAAACGGTGGAGAAATCTGTTGGTTGGTAGAGCCAAAAGAAGAAAATGTAAAGGGCAGGGTAGTGCTTGTGCTGGACGATATTTTAGATCGAGGCAATACCTTATTGGCTATTCGCGACAAGATTTTGGAACAAGGTGCTAAAGTGTTTTACAGTGCAGTATTGGTAGAAAAGCAAAGTGATTTTCCTAAACCTATTCAAGCTGATTTCGTTGGATTGACTGTTCCTGACCGTTACGTGTTCGGTTTTGGCATGGATATACACGGTGTGCCTGGCGTAATTTACCTGCCATCTACGCATTAAACGAGAATAAATAGGAATATCAGCATGCTTGCAATTATTGGTGGCAATGGAATGGCGCAATTACCGGGTTTAGAGATTTCGTACCGGAAAATTATCCGCACCCCCTACGGTGAGCCTTCAGGGCCATTTACATTCGGAAAAATTAGGGGGCATGAAATTGCTTTTTTGGGCAGGCATGGACATAATTTGACGATTCCTCCACATGCCATTAATTATCGTGCAAACATCTGGGCGCTTCATTCTTTGAAACCGTCGCATGTTATTGCGATTACATCCGTGCGAGGCATCCATGCCGATTTGATTCCAGGGCGATTAGTCATTCCCAATCAAATTATTGATTATACCTATGGACGTAAAGTTACTTTTTTTGAAGACACCGAACAGCGGTTTAAGCAAGTTGATTTTTCTTTGCCTTACAGTCAGGAAACGCGACACTTATTGCTGCAAGGTGCAAGGGATGCTAATACCGAAGTCATTGATGGAGGCGTTTATGCGGCAACGCAAGGACCTCGGTTAGAAACCGTTGCAGAAATCAATCGAATTGAACGTGATGGTGCTGATATGGTGGGGATGACGGGAATGCCAGAAAGTGTTTTGGCGCGTGAAATGGCACTAAATTATGCCACGATAGCGGTAGTCGTTAATTATGCAGCCGGGCGAAGAATGTGCGGTGAAGATAAGTGTTTGGATGAAATTTATACGGTGATGGAACAAGCAATGGTCAAAGTCCGAAGAATTTTGGAATATGTGGTGAGTTGTTATGGCGATTAAATCTGTACTAAAAATGGGTGATGCGCGATTACTGCAAGTTTCTGAAAAAGTATCGCAGTTTGGTACACCGCAATTGCATGCTTTGCTACAAGATATGCAAGACACGATGAATGCTTTGAACGGTGCTGGATTGGCTGCTCCACAAATTGGCGTGAATTTGCAAGTCGTTATTTTTGGTTTTGAGAAAAATCAACGTTATCCTGATGCAGATGAAGTTCCTTTTACTATTTTGTTGAATCCGGAATTAACAGCCATCTCTGATGAACAAGAAGAAGGTTGGGAAGGATGTCTAAGCGTGCCAGGTCTACGAGGTATGGTGCCGCGCTATACACAATTACGCTATCAAGGGGTGGATCAGTTTGGAAAAATAATTGATCGTACCGTTAGCGGATTTCATGCGCGTGTCGTACAACATGAATGCGATCACTTACAAGGGATTTTATACCCGATGAGGATTAAAGACTTCAACTCATTCGGATTTACGGATGTGTTATTCCCCGGGCAAGAGATTGTCGATGATTGAAGTAAAACTTATTGGAACATTTGACCGCATAGCAAAAATATCGATCGCTTGCGGTCAAGTTTTTTTAGCAGCCTCATAGGTTAAATATTGTTATCTATGAATCTGAAATTTATACGCTTTTTGGGTTAAGGATATCGATATCAATTTTACCTTGCGCCAGTTCACGCAAAGCGATAACGGTGGGTTTATCGCGTAATGGATCTACCATCGGTGCGGAGCCTATCGCTAATTGTCTGGCGCGTGCAGTGGCGGCCAAAGTCATGTCAAATCGATTGGGGATTTTCGTTAAACAATCATCAACGGTAATTCTTGCCATGGTTCTTTTATAGTTATTGAAAGAGGGGTGGATAAATTAAGATAACTCGCTAATTAAAGAATGATATTTAATTAGTTGCCGATGCTTTCTTAAACGTTCTGCTTTAACGATACAAATTAATTCGTCGAGCGCGTATTCTAACTGATTATTGACGACAATATAATTAAAGTCTTGGATATGACTGACTTCTTCTCGAGCTGCAGCCAGTCTTCGTTGAATAACAGCAGGATCGTCTTGTGCTCTTGAATGCAATCGCTGTGCCAATACTTGTTGAGAAGGGGGAAGAATAAAAATACTGACGGACTGCGCAAAAATCCTTTGAATTTGCTCAGCACCTTGGCAATCGATTTCCAAAATAATATCGCGGCCAGCGGCCATCGTTTCAGTCAACCATTGTTTTGAGGTGCCATAGAAATTACCATAAACCTCTGCGCTTTCTAAGAAACATCCGCTCTTCAGCATTGATGCAAAGACTTCTTGGCCGATGAAGTGATAATCTTTGCCATCAATTTCACCCGACCGAGGAGCGCGCGTGGTATGGGAAATCGATAAACTTAAATCTATATCTGATTCGAGTAATGCGCGTACTAAGCTGGTTTTCCCTGTGCCTGAGGGGGCGCTGACGATAAATAAACAACCTGGAATAACGGATTTATTTTGCTTTTCCATCATTACTGAAGTTTATTTGGCATTCAAAATAATTAAGAGCTGACTTTTTAACATCTTAATTAAACGAGTTTCTTCATGAGGCGTTTGTTCTGGTGCATCAAATTCACGATCTCCATAAATAAAACCAACTGCTTTTTTATTCAAAACTAATGGTAAGACAATAAAGCTGCGTGCATCGGATAATAAGCTTAGGTGCCATTGTGGCAGCATTTCAACAACTTTGGGCGATTTCGCGTTAGAAATCAGTAAATCAGTATCTTTTTCCATCGCCAGATAAAATAAATCAACAGATGGTGTAATGGGAAAATGAAAAGCTTTTTGTAATTCGGTGCTGTTTTTGCCGAAAGAGGTACGCGCCCGATATTGATTTTTTTTCGTATCCCTCAAACATAATGTAATAAACCGGAACCCTAAACTATTATAGTAATATTCCAATATCAGTAATATCAAATCGCTCAATTTATAATTACCGCTGGCAATGATTTCTGTCACATCTTGAATAGCCGACAAAAGTAATTCGACCGAATTATAGGGTTTCCCACTTGGATGTCGCTGAGTGATTTGTATATCCGCAGTATCTTCATCTGTTAAAGCTAATTCCGCCAAAATATCATCTTTAGCTTTTTCCTCTGATTCTACTTGTTGTTGATATGTTGATCCACTCGAATCTAGTGCTTCAGGAAACAGATTGATATTGACGCGTAGCGCAGTCGTTTCTTCTGTTGCTCGTTCTAACAGTGCATCAAGCGTTGACATATCTAAATTTAATGCTCGGCCAAAGCGATTAAGAACCTTCTCCTTAAGAGCAAGGCTTTCTGGTGTATTGTTTATAGGAAGATGTGCAGCAGTGTCGCTAAATTCAGCAGCTTGTTGAATCCATTCTTGTTTATTTTTAGCAGGACTCAATGTTCCAGCAGGTTTGTTTTTGATTGTTTGAATAATACTGGCTGGAATATTCCATTTTTCCAGAATAGTTTCAGTAAAATCATTTAAATCAAAGGCGAATAATTTTCTTGCTGCTTGCTCAGGTGACTGATTTTGCGTTCGTGCCGATTGTATGATTTGCTGATATTTATCGGGTTCATAAGCCGCCAATAATAAACGCCCCATATTCTTAAATAACGCGGCGATTGCAACTTCTTCCACTTGATAAAACTGGCTTTGTTTGACCAGTTCTTGGCATAACATGCTTGCTGTTAATGCGTGAACCAATTCTAAGCGAACAAAATCTGCATGTTTACCAGCTAAAATTTTATCCACCAGTAAAATTGCCAGGGCGCATGTTTTGACCGTTTCAAACCCAAGCAAGAAGATTGCTTTCGTAATGCTCGTTACCACTTTTCCATTAGTTGAGCGATAAGCAATAGAATTCGACAAACGAAGAATTTTTTGCGTTAACGAAACATCAGACAAAATGAAATGCGATAGCTTGCGTATGGATTCGTCTTCTGATGTTGACAGTTGCACAATCCGACCAATTGCGCTCCCTAAAGAGGGTAGATCCAACTCTTCGTTGATTGTTTTAAGCAGTTGCTCTTTTAAAGAAGCGCTATTGTCAATTTGATTGTGGTAAATAGTATTCAGTTTAATGCTCTCGTACAGCTACACTCTCAAACAAAGCAGGTGGATATTGATAATGTATCGATCAATTATTTTTCTTTGCGCGCTTTTTCGATGAGTGCGTTCAGTGTTTTAATGGTTTCATCAGGTGTTGGGCTCATTCCGGCACTGGTCAAATACTTACCGTTTACCACCAAAGCAGGTACTCCGGTCAATTGATATTGGCGCGACATTTGTGTCGATTTAGCTACTTGATTTTGAACGCTAAATGAGCGAAAGGTATCTTCAAATTTCTTGCGGTCAATCCCTTGTTTTTCTATCCAACCAAATAAAACGGCTTCATCATTTAAATCAATTTTTTCTCGATGTGTCGCTTGGTAGATTTTGTCGTGTAATGGATCGAGCAGCCCCATTGCTTCAATGGTATAAAAAACTTTAGCGCCCATTGTCCAATTCGGTCTAAATATAGCGGGAACATAGCGGAAATCGACATATGCTGGAATAGTTTTCGCCCAAGCTTTGACATGTGGATGCAGGCTATCGCAGTGTGGGCAACCATACCAGAAAAATTCCAATACTTCGATTTTGCTCTCGTCACGTGTCGGTTGCGGACTTTTCAAAACCGTGTAGTTTTTACCTTCTACCAGATCAGCATGTACGTTTGTGATACTCAATAAACTAAAGCTAAACAACAAAAAAGGAAGTATAAAAAAAATGCGAAGATTCATTCTGACTCCTTAAAAATTTTTGATCGATCAATTTATTATTTGATGAAGCAAACTACGACCATTCGCTATCTGCAAAAGCTAACGACAAAAAGTACGATACCACATCTTTTTATTATTGTACTTTGATAAATTGCGCCGTAATGCCATTTTCTTTTAAAGAAGCATTGGTCTGGTCGACATCTTCTTTTTTAGTGAAAGGCCCTACACGCACTCTGTGCCAGGTTCCTTTGTCCGCCAAATCAATGGGTTGAACTGAGGCGAGTATGCCAAGCAGCGCCAGCCGCGCTTTTAAATTTTCAGCGTCTCCCTTGGTTTTAAATGACCCTGCCTGGAGAAAAAACTTTTCTTTAGTGGCCGTCACATTATTTTTAGGTATTGAAGGTGCTGAAGGCGGAGTTTGCGGAGATTGAGTCAATTCCTGTGTGCGAATACTCGGTGGAACACTTGCATACAATGTCGGTTGTTTTTCAACAGGTTTTATAACATTTTCCTGTGGTTTATTCGTATTGGCAGGAGGTGGCGCAGGTGGCGCTGAACGTTGTGGAACGGTACGCTCAACTGTAGGCTCGTCAACACCTGGCAATATTTTATAAAAATCAAACCGTGGTTTTTCTTCGACTACGGTAATTGGTGTTTCAGAGGGTGCCTTATTCGATGGCTCTGATTTATCGGACTTCGATGGTGTTTCGTTTTTGACGGTTGCGGTAGCGTTTTTGTCATTCGACAAATAGGGGCTCGGCGCGTAATTAAGATACAGCCATATTCCAATAGCGCTCATAATACCAAGCGCATAACCAACGAATCCGCCTAAAAAAGCGGAACCGCCTTTTTTGGAAGACGATCTTGATGATTTTTGTGATTTATAATCTCGACTCATGAAGAACCCTATACAGAGATGCTACATTTTAACAGGTGTACTGACTCCCAGTAATTTGAGTCCATTGCTCAATGTTTGCCGCACGGACGCAATGAGCGCAAGTCGAGCATGCATTATTGATGTTTCATCAACCAAAAAGCGCGTTGAATTATAGTAACTATGAAATTCGCCGGCTAGTTCCCGCAGGTAGAAAGTAATTAAGTGCGGGGAAAATTCTTTGGCAGCGGCTTCTATCATATCTGGAAAATCAATGAGCTTTTGCAACAAACTCAATTCACCTGGATTGGACAAAGTATTCGTATCCACCCCTTCAAGCGTGGTTAAATCGCCATTCCATTGTGCCAAGACACTACAAATTCGAGCATACGCATATTGCACATAATAGACAGGATTCTCGTTACTTTGCGATTTTGCCAAATCCAAATCAAAATCTAAATGTTGATCGCTTTTACGCATCGCATAAAAGAAACGGGCGGCATCATTACCAACTTCATGACGCAATTCACGCAATGTGACGAATTCTCCCGAGCGGGTAGACATGGGCATTTTTTTCCCATCTTGATACAACACTGCGAATTGAACCAAAGCGATTTCTAGCTTAGTTGGATCAAGATTTAATGCTTGCAGCGCACCTTTGACCCGAGCAATATAGCCATGATGATCGGCGCCCCAAATATTAATGAGCAAATCGAAACCACGTTCAAACTTATTTAAATGATACGCGATATCGGAAGCAAAATAGGTGAATTGACCATTTTCGCGTTGCACCACTCGGTCTTTTTCATCCCCAAAATCAGTAGAACGGAACCATTTGGCGCCATCTTTTGTATACAGATAATTTTTCTCTTCTAGTAAAGTAACCGTTCGTGTTACTAATCCTGAATCGAATAGCGACTGTTCTGAAAACCACTCATCAAACTCAACACCAAATTCTTGCAAATCGTTACGGCAATCATGGATTTGTTCTGCTAAAACAAATTGATGAATCAAAAAGTAATCATCACCAAGAATTTTCTTCGCATTCGCGATTAACAGATCCAGCTCGGCATCCGTTGTGATTGGCATCTCTGTTGCGCTTAAAGGAAAATCTTGCAGAATCCGTTCGGTTTGCTGTACCAATCGTTTGGAGAATTGATCGTATAGTTGCTGTGCCATCTCTTTTACGTAACCACCCTGATAGGCGTTTTGTGGAAAAGGAATGTGCATTTGATTAATTTCCAAATAACGCAACCATGTGGAAACTGTCAGAATATCCATTTGCCGGCCGGCGTCGTTAACGTAAAACTCACGAAGTACGGTATAGCCTGCAGCTTTGAGTAAATTGGCAAGACTGGCGCCAAGGGCAGCTCCTCTACCGTGACCAACATGTAATGGTCCAGTCGGATTAGCGGAAACAAACTCAATTTGAACTTTTTTACCTTGCCCATAATTGCACGAACCGTACCGTTCCTTGCTGGTTAAAATATGTTTTATATAGCTTTGTTTCGCAGAATCTTTAATAAACAAATTAATGAATCCAGCACCAGCAATTTCTATCTTTTCGAGAATTGGTGATGCGGGCAAGTGGTCGATCAGATTTTGAGCCACTTCACGTGGGCTTTTGCGCATTGTTTTTGCCAAATGCATGGCAAGATTGCACGAATAATCCCCGTGTGAAACCTGTTTGGTACGAGTTAATTCGATAGCAGGAAGGTTTTCTGATATTTTCAGAGCGTCTAGCGCTGTCTGAAATAGCTCAATAAAATGCGTTTTGAAATTGATCGGTTCAGGCGAAGTCATGAATAGTAATTTTGTTAACGGGAATGGATCATTTTAAAGGTATTATGATGGGCTGCGTAGCATTCTTTGGCGATGCGTTTCAAACAAACAAATACCCACGCTGACTGAAATATTCAGGCTTTCTACTTGACCCGACATCGGTATGCGCACCATAAAATCACAATTTTCGCGCGTGAGGCGCCGTAATCCTTTTTCTTCAGAACCAAATACCCATGCAACCGGTTCGGTAATATCAAAATTATCCAAAGTATGTTGCGCATCACCTGCGGTACCAATAATCCAGATGCCGCGTTGCTTTAAATCTTTCAAGGTGCGAGACAAGTTAGTGACTGCGATAAATGGAACTGTGTCGGCAGCACCACTCGATACTTTGTGGACGGTAGCATTCAATCCAGCCGCTCTATCTTTGGGCGCGATCACTGCGTGGATGGAAAAAGCATCCGCGATGCGCAAACAGGCGCCTAAATTATGCGGATCTTGCACACCATCGAGTATCAATAACCGCGCAGGTTCTGTTAAGTTATCTAGCAAATCGTCAAGATCAAGCATACGTTGCACTGCATCAATGACTGCAACTACCCCTTGATGACGATCACAGCCTGCAAGACTGTCTAATTTTGCAGCGGGACAAGCGATAACTTGCATTTTTTGATGCTGCGTTAACTGCATAAGATCTCGCGCACGTTGATCGTGGCGAGCCGCATCCATATAAATCTCTTTAATCGTTCCTGGAGATTGTTTAAGTCGACTGGTAATGGCATGAAAACCAAAAATAATGCGGTTACCGGACATTGTTTGTTACCACGAGTAATACATTTCCATCACATTATAAAAGCCTAAAATCGCGCGTATTGTAATGTAATTTGTTTATTGCAAGACTATTTTTTTATTTTGGCGGATGTTTTTTCTTTAGGTTTGGCTGATTTTTTATCAGCTTCTACTAAGATAAAATCAATTTTGCTGGTTTCCAAGTCTACTCGTACCAGTTTTACGCGTAATCGATCCCCTAATCGATATTGTTTCCCACTGCGCTCGCCACGTAATAAATGTTTAACGGCATCAAAATGGAAATAGTCGCTTGGCAGCTCGGAAATATGTACCAATCCCTCAATATAGACTTTATCCAATGCAACAAACAAACCAAACGCAGTGACGCTACTAATCACGCCATCGAAAATAGTGCCGATTTTGTCTTGCATGTAAAAACATTTGAGCCACGATTCAACATCACGCGTTGCATCATCGGAACG
>Ga0154020_10000352_pt1 | contig 55770 bp, 42 predicted proteins | sample Klosneuvirus_201_FD_109709 | JGI IMG/M metagenome (GOLD analysis project Ga0154020, IMG submission 109709) | Active sludge microbial communities from wastewater, Klosterneuburg, Austria - Klosneuvirus_20160825_MG | ecosystem: Engineered > WWTP > Aerobic digester > Activated sludge | place... | reverse complement strand
GGAAGAATCCGGATCTCCGGCTCAGTGGAATAGCATGTTTCAGAATATCGAAACGAGTTTTGCTCCCTGGAAATTTTCTGCTGCCGACAGGTTTAACTGGTCGAAAGAATAATCTCAAAAGAATTTGCGAACGTTATAAAAGATAAATCATGAACGCACCTACGCTTGCCGAACTTACCGCCCAAGGCAAATCTCCTGAAATACTTTTTTGGGTTGGCTGTGCCGGATCATTTGACGATCGTGCCAAGCGGGTAACAAAAGCGTTTGTTAAAATTTTAAATGCCGTAGGAACAAACTTTGCCGTATTAGGCACCGAAGAAAGTTGTACAGGCGATCCGGCCCGCAGAGCCGGCAATGAATTTCTGTTTCAGATGCAAGCCATGAGCAACATCCAGGTGTTGAATGGCTATCAGGTAAAAAAAATTGTAACGGCCTGTCCGCATTGTTTCAATACATTAAAGAATGAGTATCCTGAACTAGGTGGCACCTATGAAGTGATTCATCATTCAACCTTTCTTCAACAGCTAATCAACGAAGGAAAAATTAAACTGACTGAGGAAGGATCGTTTAAGGGAAAGAAAATCACCTATCACGACTCGTGCTATTTGGGTCGGGCCAATAATATTTATGAAGCTCCGCGTGAAGTGCTACAGGCTTTGGATGCCGACCTCGTTGAAATGAAGCGTTGCCGCACTACGGGTTTGTGTTGTGGAGCCGGAGGTGCCCAAATGTTTAAAGAACCCGAAAAGGGAAACAAGGACATTAATGTTGAGCGCGCTGAAGAAGCATTATCGACAGGCGCAAAAACCATTGCCGTAGCTTGTCCGTTTTGTATGACGATGATGACCGATGGCGTTAAGAGCAAAGAGAAAGAAGCCGAAGTAACAGTAAAAGATTTGGCCGAATTAATTGCTGAATCAATTAAATAGAATTACGAGGTACGATTTACGAAGTACGATTACCATCAAATTCGTACATGGTAATTCGTCAATTTTAAATTTGTATTATGTATTTACCTGTTGAAAAGTTGCGAAAAGAAAGTCGGGTGTGGATTTATGTAGGTAGTCGCGCACTGACTGATCAAGAGTTAAAAATGGCTGAACAGATGCTGCGTGCCTTTTGTGAACAATGGAGTGCGCATGGTCAACCTCTGCAAACCTCGTTTTCAATTGAACGGAATCAAATTATTATAATGATGCTGGATGAAGATTTTCAAAACCCTAGCGGCTGTTCGATTGATAGTTCTGTTGGCGTGCTAAGAAAGATTGAGGCCGAAACGGGCGTTGATTTTTTAGACCGCAGTAAAGTGCCCTTTCTGATTAATAATACAATGGAGTTGGTGCCGCTTATCGAATTAAAGGCGCGGTTCACTTCAGGCCAATTGAATCCTACCTCCACCACTATCCATACACTGGCTGCCACACGGGCCGAATGGGAGGTGCATGGGGTTATTCCAGTAGAAAAGTCATGGATGGTAAAATATTTACCTAAATCTGCGTTAAGCTCATAACAATAACCCCAATGTTCAACGGGGATTTTCGTAATTTTAAGGTCTTGTAAGATCATGAGCGTGAGAGTTGTTTTGATTTTGTTGGGGATACTACTGCTGGGCTGCAGCCCGGAGCGGAAGGCTATGAAATCCTTTCGCTATGGTAAGTACGAAAGCGTGATTGATTACTACAAAGGAGCGATCCGAAAGGATCCAAATAATGCCAAGGCCTATTATTACATCGCAGAATCGTATCGCCTATCCAACCGAATAAAAGAAGCCGAAACTTTTTACGCCAAAGCCGGTGGCAAAGGCATTAGTGCCGACTCGGTGAAATTGTATTATGCCAAATCACTACAGGCCAATGCGAAATATGAGGAAGCCCGTACTGTTCTCGAAGACTTAGAAAGTGATACCAAAAACGAGGAAATAAAAGGCCGGGCCCGTCAGGAACTTGATGGCATCAATTACCTGGATAAGCTGGCACAGAAAAAAAGTTATTACAAGATTAAAAATCTGGAGGCGATTAATACTCCGTTTACAGAATACGCACCGGTGTACTCCAACAACGAGTTGTACTTTACTTCCTCGCGCAGTAACGCCCGAATTTATGAAGCTACCGGCACTCCTTTCACCGATCTTTATCAAGCCGAAACAAATGGGGCGAATGTCGATGTAAATACGATTAAGGCACTGCCTGGCTTTATTAACGAATCGAATATCAATGAAGGTTGTGTAACCTTTACGCCCGATGGCAAAACCATGATCTTTGCCAAAGGGAACAGCGGTAAACGCAAGGGAACTCCCGATGTAGATTTGTATTTATCACGCTACCGCAATGGCCAGTGGTCGGAACCGACACCCATCAATATTAATCAGCCCGATGCATGGGAATCCACACCGGCTATGAGCCAGGATGGACGAACTCTTTACTTCTCTTCCAATCGCAAAGGCGGGCAAGGCGGTTTAGATATCTACTCCGCACAAATGGATGGCCGGGGTCGTTTTGGAAAGGTGAAAAATCTTGGGCCCGACATCAATACAGCGGGCGCTGAGTTGTTCCCGTATGTTTCGGAGAATGGAAAATTATACTTCTCTTCGGATGGACATCCAGGCTATGGCATGCTTGACATTTTTGAAGTAAATCGCGCCAACGGAAAAACAGTGATCGATAATTTAGGTCAACCGGTAAATTCTCCGGCCGATGATTTTGGGCTCTTTCTCTTTAAACCTGATCGTGGATTTTTTACCTCTAACCGCGATGGTGGCAAAGGTGATGACGACATATATACATTCATTAATGAAGACCCCAACTTAAGAGTCGTAAACTATTTTCTTCAGGGAATTACGTATATGATTCGTAAAGACAGTACTCGGGAAATTTTACCGAACACCAAAGTTTCCTTGCTCGATCCACAAGGCGAAGTCATGCAGGATTTTGTAACGGGTAACGATGGCAAATTTCTTTTCCGCGTTTATGAAAATGAGAACTATGAGTTACTAGGCGAGACCGATGGGTTTATCACAAAACGCCAAGACTATACAACCATTGGTAAATCGGTGCCGCTTGAATCTCTGAAAGAACTGGTAACCAATATTACCTTGGATACAATATTGGTACTGGATCGGAAAGAACGCAACAAAATTTTCGTTTTAGAAAATATATATTTCGACTATAATGAATCATACATTCGTGCTGATGCCGCTAAAGAATTGGATAAACTGGTGACATTACTCAATGATAACACTGATCTAAAAATTGAGATGGGGTCGCACACGGATAGTGTGGCTTCGGAAGCCTATAACATAGAGCTTTCCCAACGTAGGGCAGAGTCTACCGTGAATTATCTCATTAAGAATGGCATTGACCCTACGCGCCTTGTAGCGAAAGGTTATGGCGAATCAAAACCCATTGCACGCAACACCAATCCCGATGGTACGGATAATCCTGCGGGTCGACAGCGCAACCGCAGAACGGAATTTAAGATTCTTGAAATCGGGGCCCTGATTAAGCGGACCGAGGAAGATGATGACGAAAAGTTCTTCCGCAATGAGTTGAAGAAGAATGATAATTGATCAATCTAATTCAGTTGTCTAACTGATCTCCTTTACACTTCACTTACTCAAAACATTTTCTCTATTTACTTTCACGCAAAGTATGCAGAGAAGTATCGCAGAGAACGCGAAGAAAATGATGATAAGAAATACTTATTCTTCAAGAATAGTCTCCTGATTAGTATATCTCATTATTTAATTCCCCGGAGGTGGAGATCTTCTTTTCATAACCAAACTATCGGGTGGATAATGGGCTTTGAGTGAATCCATTTGTTTGCCCGCCCACTGCGTGATTAACTCTCTTTGTGCTTGCGATATTTTGGCCTCGCTGTGTAATCCCAAATACGTATAGGAAGGCAATGGCATTTCACCCTCCTTCACCATTTCAATTATTTCTTCCAATTTATGATTTTGAACGGCAATGGGGAGTCGGGTAAAGGTCGAGAAGTTAAGATCTTTCTTTCCATCCGTAACGTGTCTGTTTAGCCACCACCCAAGAGGTTGCACTTCTGCGTAAAGTGGATAGTTGGTTTTATTGCTATGGCAATCTTTGCACGCTACGGATAGGATTGAACTAACTTCTGCAGGAATAAAATAGCGCGATGAAATATCCTGGGGATGTACATCGGAATTGTTTTTAGCGGGTCGGATAAACTGGATCGCGAGCAGGAGACCCAGAAAGCCAAAGAGTATTTTCTTTTTCATGTTAAATGTGTAGTTTTTACTTTTGTTGATTCGGTTTTCCGCCACGACCTCTACGATGGAATTGTTGTAGTTGCTCCATTTGCTTTTGCGATAAAATTGGAGTCAGTTTCAATTCGAATCCATCAATTACAGATTCAACGTCATGGTCAGTCTTCTTTTGCAATGAATCAACTTTGTCCATCGCTTCATAAATAAGTGGACGGATTTGTTTTGCCTGCTCGGCATCAGCCTCGGCAACGTTTAAAATCATCTCAACAAACTTTTCGCGGCCCTCTTTCTTCCAATCGGCTCGTTGCCTGCCCTGTGCGTTTCTTCCCAACAAACCAACGGTGAGCGCCCCAATGAGTATTCCAATAACCAGGGTAATACTGATGGAGATGAGTGCTCTTTTTCTTTCAGGTTTCATGTGTTTGTAATTTTTTAGTTATCATGGTAAGGCTAAATGTCCTTTCCTGATTATTGCGGTAAACTTTTATAAGCATCTATAGAATAAATATTTTCGGAACCGGGCGCGTCTAATCCAAAAACGGCCCGCAGACTAAATTGCTCGGTCAGCAGTAAATTGGTGATAAGCAATGCCACTAACACACCCACCACCAACACCTGATATTTCTTAAAGAAGAAAAAGATCAGGTAGTCGATTTCGTTAACCCGTTGCTTGAGTTGGTTCATAATCCGTTCGGCAAAAAAAGGGCCGAAGGTATCTGGTTGTTGGCGCAACATCATTTCCCGAATTTTGGAATAATGATCGCTTTGCCTGCGCAGTGCAAAATCGTTTTGCATAAGAGTCGAAAGTTTTTCCCGCTCCCGGGCTGTTACCGGCTCGTCCAATGACCGCAACAGAAGCTCTTCGTGTTCAGAAAAGGAATCGTTCATGCCTATAATTTTTTTGTTAATGCAAGTCTAAGTTTCTGCTGTGCCCGTGCGAGTCGTGAAAGCGTTGTGCCTAATGGAATTCCCAATAGGGAAGAAGTTTCTTCTGTTGAATATCCTTCAATCAACCGTAGCGTAGCGACCGCCTGAAAATCGGCATCCAACTGTTTAAATTCATAGGCCAATAATTCCTTCAAGTCCATTGTATCTGCGGCATCTCCCATTCCGCCCACACTTTCCAAAGAGGCGTAACGGGCATTTGCCTTTTGCTTTCTTTTAAGCTCGTTGAGGGCCAGGTTAATAGCGATGCGAATAAGGTAGGTGCTTACTTGCGACTCGCCCCGGAATTTATTTAGCGAATCATAAAACTTAATAAATACTTCTTGTCCCACATCTTCGGCCTCTGGCGTAGCGCCTAACATACTGCGCACAACTCCGGCCACCTTGCCTTCATGCCGTACTACCAGCATTTTAAAAGCAGCCATATCGCCATCCCTGGATTTCTCAATCAATACCTCATCAGGTTCTCCTTTCATGGACATAAGGTAATGAAATCCGAACTGTTTTATAATTAGACAACCAACACCCAAGGATTATTCCCGGAAGTTGCAGTTTATTTTAGTAGAGAATAAGAAGCACTAGTGGCCATAAAAACTTTGCGACTAAGCGTCTTTAGTGGTTTTTTACCGCAGAGGCGTAATGACGCACAGTGAAAATGAAAATTTATAGATCAAATCGTCACCGTTGTTTTACTAGCCTAAAATCCTCATTGACATAATTTTGCGCTGACCAATCAATATCTTAACTGGCCATTAATGAATAAGAAAATAAATTCAACAAATACCCACGTGATTACTCAGTATTCCAATTCCCTTGATCTTAATGTTCACCTTGTCATCTGCTTGTAAGGTAAAATCATGTGGTGGTACTATGCCCGTACCCGTCATAAGAAAACAACCCACCGGAAATTTTAAGGATTTATAAAGCCAGGCTGCCAATTCGGGTAGGTTGCGTTTCATACGATCGAGCGCAATTGAATTATTAAAAACAATCTTATCGCTTCTTCTTATTTCAATTGAGATTTCTGTATCGGATGAAATCGGTTTTCCGGGCACGAATAAACACGGCCCTAATGCACAACTACCCTCATATATTTTTGCCTGTGGCAGATACAAAGGGTTTTCACCTTCAATACTTCGCGAACTCATATCATTGCCAATTGTATAGGCCTGAATTTCTCCAGAAGAATTAATGTATAAAGTCAGCTCGGGTTCGGGCACATTCCAGGCAGAATCGCTTCGAATATTTATCACATCGCCCGAACCAACTACCCGTGAGGCCGTGGCTTTAAAGAATAACTCTGGCCGATCGGCTTCATATACTTTTTGGTATACATCGGCCGCACCCGATTCTTTCGATTCTTCCATCCGCGCATCGCGACTTCGGAGATAGGTTACGCCTGCGGCCCACACTTCCTGATTGCCAATCGGTGCGCTAGCTTTGTCTATCAAGGCATGGGCTTCTGTCTCAGAAATTTTTTTTCCTTGTTTGATCCCTGTGATAAATACTCATGAAGCTCACTTCTGTTGATCAAAGAATCCCATAACTCATTGATCAAAAAATTATCATTATTCTTTACGCAAAGCGGACCGGCCGATGTTTTATAAAGATGCATAGAAGAAAAAATAAAACCTGACGAAACCGTCATGATAAATGTACCACGTTCCTGATAAGGAATCAAACTATATATTCCACCAGTAAGTGAGTTTCAATACCAACGAATGATTTTTTACACCCAGCGTTTCTGGCAAATAGTTATCGGTGTAAACAATAAAGAAATCGGAAGCAGGCCGGTAGCGCCATTGAAAGCGTGTGTTCAGATTAATATTATCTTGTTGTTCGTTGTATTGCAGAAAGGTTGTCCAGAAAATTTTGTTGGTAAACGTTATGTCTACTCTCGGCCCTAGCAACCAAAAGGTATTACGCCCCCATGGGTCGGGTAGCTGGATGTCGTTGTACGTTCCGCTAAGCAAAATACTTACAAAGGGCTGAAAGCGATATCCGATATCAGCCGTCATAAATAATCGGGTTCCATCTTCATAGTATCCGCCATAGCGGCCAGTAAAGGCATAGGTAAGAACATTTTGTGGTTTAGATGTAAACTCAAATCCTACGGCATTCCAACTATGCTCGCTACCTGTGGCGAGGGTATCTTTGCCGGAATTAGTGGGATCAAAAGGTTTTAGCAACTTCACATAATCATGCGCAACCCAACCTGTAAAAGTGCTTAAGTTGCGAAAGTTGACTTGATACGCCAGATACGTTTCGCTGTCGGTTTGTTTGAATGACGGGTCGAAGAAAACACTCGTGGCTGCTTTGGGGCCATGACTAAGTATCTTTTCACTTTTCGGAAAAAATAAGTACGATGCCTGCGGGTTGACTCGGATATAATTGTTTCGTGGCACATAGCCTACTTCGGCCGTATAACCGCTACCCACATATTCGTATTGTCCGCTGACGGTAAATTTGCGCGTTGAGTATTGCAAGTTGGCAGCATAGGTGTAATCTTTTTCGGTTTGTTGTGGACTAAACGATTTTAAGAATAAGGCTTTGCCCGTCCAAAGATTATTAGACGATGCCAGGTTATACTCAAATCCCAGGTTTCGATTATACTCCGAGTATACCGACCCCGAATCGGGTGGTGTATAATTAACCGATTCTTTATTAACGACCAGTAAGCCTACATTCGATCGGGCAAAAACTCTACGTTGCAACGCTACTACTGCAAAATTCTGTGTGGGCAATCCGTCTTCCTCCACTTTGCCGGTTTGCATGTCCATGGCTGCTATGCGCCAGTTCTTATCAATCTTTCCACTGAGGCGGGCACCATATTGAATAGGAGCTGTTAATCCAATTCGTCTCGAGAAAAATGGTCGAATGGTGGTGTAGCCAAAATTGTTGAACATATCTCCGTTCTCCAGAAAAAACTGCCGTCTTTCGGGAAAGAAAAGCTCAAAGCGATCGAGATTGGTTACCTGCCTATCAACATCCACCTGCGAAAAATCCGGATTGACTGTAAGATCCAAATTGAGCGAGGATGTAACGGCCACCTTTACATCCATGCCTACTTCGCCTCGCTGGGTTGTGGGAGTTTCATTTTCATAATCTTTGGAGAGTCCACCCAGAGCATAGGGAATTACAGAAACATTGGCGCCAGCATCTTTCGGTGGCGTGTCCCACACCAGCAAACCACTAAAAGCAAGTGCAGCAGTAGGAAACTGGCGGGGTACGGGTGCCCAACTGGATTTTTCAGTTGTCTTTAAATCAAGCCGGCTAAAGTTGATCCCCCAATTGGAGATGCCTTTTTTATATCGAATAGTTTTAAACGGAATAGCTGCTTCAAAAATCCATTTGTCTTCATAATTTTTTACAACCGAAGTCCATTTGTTATCCCAGTTTAAATCTACGCGGCTGCCTTCATACATTAAACCATCCCATTGCGCTCCGGCCGCATTGGCTCCAAAGGAAAATCCGTTTGTTTGATCATCGAAGGTGTCCATGAAAAGCAGGAAGTTATCGTTCTTGCCAAAGTTAAAATCTCTACGAAGCGATTCAACAATGTAAGGCCCGGGCAGCGCATGATAACATATAGCTAGAAGATAAAGATTTTCTTCATCGTAAGTCATTTTAACATCTGTTCTTACTCTGGCCTTGCTGGTGTCCATGGGCGTTACCATATAGAAATCAGTAGCTGTTGCAGCCTGTGCCCAACCTGTTTCCTCAACCACACCATCAATACGAATAAGGTCGGATGATTTGCGAATGGGTAATTGATAAGCCTCGTTCTTTTTTTGAGCATACCCAGCCAAAGAACTAGTGATAAAAAACAAAAGGACAAGGGGCCGCATGAATTGCAATATTATCAAAGAGGCAGGAGCGAACAAGTGAATGTTGACCGCTGGTAAAAAGAAGGTTTGTGGTGAATTACTTTTTAAATCCCGGCAAGGCCAGTTTATACTTTACCGAAACAAGTCTGATCACGATAATGACAGAAATAGAAAGAATCAGATTATAGTTTCGCTCCAACGGAGTTTGTAAATCCAATAACAAGTAAACAATGGCCCCAATAAGGCAAGCGGTAGCGTAAACCTCTTTTCTGAAAATAACCGGCAATTCATTGGTAAGTGTATCGCGCATTACACCCCCCATCACCGCAGTAAACATTCCCATAATCGCAGCAATCTCAGGGCGAATACCAAGCCCCATCGCTTTTTCTACACCGAGAATGGTGAAGAAAGAGATTCCCAAGGTATCAAATAGCAAGAAGGTTTTGCGTAAGCGAACGATTACTCTGAAAAAAATAATCGCAACCACAACGCCAATCAGGATTGCATACAAAAAGTTGATATCCCCTATCCAAACTAATGGGTAACTGCCTAGCAGAATGTCTCGAAGGCTACCACCTCCAATAGCTGTAATAAATCCGGTGAAGCCGGCACCAAACCAATCCTGATCTTTGTCTTGCATTGCCAATGCGCCAGACACTGCAAAGAAAAAAGTTCCTCCTAATTCGAGATAATATTGAAAGTTCACGTAAAGTATGTTTTCGTAAAGTTCTGCTACATTTGAATATAATGCTACTGAAATGAAGACATATTATAGATTAGTTTTGACAGGTCTCTTTTTGATTGCGACCATAAGTTTTTCAAGCGCTGCCACGCGCGATTTCTTTGAATTGCGGATCTACCAATTTAAAACAACAGAGCAACAAACGCGCACCGAAAATTATTTGGAAAAAGCGCTGTTGCCTGCCCTGCATGGGGCCGGAATTAAAAATGTAGGTGTTTTTAAACCGGTAGAGACAGATTCCACTTTTGGCAAGCGACTTTATTTACTAATTCCTCATCGTTCGCTCGATCAGTTTTCATCGCAGACAGAGAGCTTACTAAAAGATAAGACCTATCTGACCAATGGAAAAGATTATCTCGATGCAACTTTTGATAACCCTCCCTACGATCGTATACAGACAATTATTTTAAATGCCTTTTCAGGAATGCCGCAGCTCGCAGCGCCCAACTTAAAAACTCCGGTAAACGAACGCGTGTATGAGTTGCGCAGCTACGAAGGGTACACAGAAAAAATCTATCGAAAAAAAGTAGATATGTTTAATGCTGGTGATGAGATCGGGTTGTTTAACAGACTTGGCTTTAACGCTGTGTTTTATGGTGAGGTATTAAGCGGTGCCCGCATGCCCAACTTAATGTACATGACAACCTTCGAAAACCAGGCCTCGCGCGATGCCCACTGGAAAGCCTTTGTCGATGATCCGCAATGGAAAAAAATTTCCACTATGCCCGAGTACCAAAAGAATGTTTCCAGGATTGAAATTTTCTTTTTGCGACCTACGGGCTACTCCGATATTTAACGGGTTTCTAAATATTCTTTTAAAAACAAGGGGGGCTTTGGCAAACACATTCGTGTACCTATGCGTTAAGGTAATAACATGAGTTCGGTGAAATCAATCCCGTCAATCTTTACTAGCCGTGTGCTCCTTTTAGCGCTAATTGTATTCTCATGCAAAAACAATGAGCCCGAGCATCCAAACACCGAAGTAAACAACTGGATTTATTCAACCATGAATTACTGGTATTATTGGAATGCTGACTTACCAGCAAGTTCTAACAGTAGCCAAAATCCAGATGTGTACTTTAATTCTCTTCTCAATGAAAATGATCGTTTCTCGTGGATTCAGAATAATTTTTTAGAGTTGAAAGACCTGCTGCAAGGAGTAGCAAAAGAAGCAGGTTATGAAGTGGCTCTTTTTCGTGAGCGTGTCGATACCGATGTTTTAATAGGTCAGATTGTTTACATCAAACCGGGCACCTCGGCAGAAGCCGCAGGATTGAAACGCGGTGATAGGATTAATAGAATTAATGGTATGCCGCTAACTTTATCAAATTATAAAAACCTACTTTCAAGCATCAGCGAAGAGCACCTATTAACGTATCAGTCCCTTGATTTAGTCAGTCAAGCATTTGGCGCGGAGCAGGAATTAAAGGTCTCTTCCGTTGCCTATGCAGAAAACCCAAACTTCCTTACTAAAATCTTTGAATACAACGATCGCAAGGTGGGGTACTACATATACAATCTGTTTTCGGTTGGACCAACTTCTACAAGCACCCAATACAACGATGAAATGGATCAGGTGTTTGCCGGATTTCAATCAGCGGGAATTACCGACTTGATTTTAGATTTGCGTTTCAATAGTGGCGGTGCCGAAACCGCGAGCACCAACCTGGCCAGTTTACTTGGCAAGGATGTAGATGCAACGAAAATATTTTCCTTTCGAGAATATAATGCAAACGTTTCAGCTACCATCAAGAAAGATCCTAAATTGATTGATCAATACCTCTCTATTGAGTTCATCAACAAATCACAAAATATTGGCAGCCAACTTCGCAATAATAGGATTTACATTTTAACGGGTTCCCGCACAGCCTCGGCCAGCGAGTTGCTTATCAACGGACTGCGGCCCTACATGGATGTGTTTTTGATCGGCAGCAAAACAGTTGGTAAAAATGTAGGCTCTATCACGCTTAATGAAGAAAATAATCCAAACAATACCTGGGGCATGCAACCCATTGTGTCCAAGTCATTCAACAGTCTCAATCAATCTGATTATAGTGCCGGATTTAATCCACAAATTTTACTTGAAGATAATAGTGAATTCCCTTATCCGCTTGGCGATCCGCAAGAACGATTGCTCAATAGAGCTTTACAGGAAATCACAGGAGAAACAAATTCTGGCCGGGTAAACCCTTATAACCCTATGGGTGCAGAGGCAGGTCATTCACTGGATCTGAAAAAACGCTCGAATGTTCTTCTTTTGGACCCGGTTGTTCAAAACTCGCTGCGAAACTTATTGGAGAATCAATAAATAATAAGTCTCCACACAATAGATTTTACGGTCAAAGGATGATGTCTTTACAAGGGTAATCGGGAATGTGCTAAATAATGATGCTATTTTCTCTTGCAATTGGCTGACCTTCTTAAGCATTATCTCTATTTTTGGCACCTGATTAATAAAACCACCCTCAACACATGAAACGCGATAAAATTGTATTTGATCTGATTGATAAGGAAAAGGCACGCCAGGAGCATGGTATTGAATTAATAGCCTCGGAAAATTTTGTTTCGCCCCAGGTAATGAAAGCGCAGGGCTCTGTGCTCACAAACAAATATGCCGAAGGCCTTCCCGGTAAACGGTATTATGGCGGTTGCGAAGTGGTGGATGAAGTAGAGCAATTGGCCATAGACCGGATCAAAGAATTGTTTGGTGCCGCTTGGGCCAATGTACAGCCTCACTCCGGAGCACAAGCCAATGCCGCGGTTATGTTGGCCTGTCTAAAGCCGGGCGATAAAATATTGGGGTTCGATCTTTCGCATGGCGGGCATCTTACGCACGGCTCTCCGGTAAATTTTTCAGGTAAACTTTATCAGCCTTCTTTTTATGGCGTGGAGCAGGAAACCGGTGAAATTGATTTCGACAAAGTATTAGAAACCGCCCAGCGCGAAAAACCAAAAATGATTATCTGTGGTGCCTCGGCTTACAGTCGCGATTGGGATTATGAAAAACTACGCATGGCTGCGGATAGTGTGGGTGCCTTGCTACTAGCGGATGTATCGCACCCGGCAGGATTAATTGCCCGTGGATTGTTGAACGACCCGATGGAGCATTGTCATATTGTAACTACCACTACGCATAAAACGTTGCGCGGGCCGCGTGGAGGATTGATTTTGATTGGAAAGAATTTTGATAATCCTTGGGGGTTAAAAACACCTAAAGGAGAATTACGTAAAATGTCTTCCATTCTTGATTCCGGAGTATTTCCTGGAACGCAAGGCGGTCCTTTGGAACATGTGATTGCCGCCAAAGCCATTGCGTTTGGTGAAGCGCTTAGCGATGAGTATTTGACTTACATTGTACAAGTAGCTAAAAATGCAAAAACGATGGCCAGCGCCTTTGTTGAAAGAGGATATAAAATTATTTCAGGTGGCACCGATAATCACCTGATGTTAATTGATCTGCGCTCAAAAAATCTTACGGGTAAAATTGCCGAAGAGTCGTTGATTCAAGCGGATATCACGATCAACAAAAACATGGTTCCGTTCGATACGCAATCACCGATGGTAACTTCGGGTATGCGCATTGGTACGCCTGCCATTACAACCCGGGGCCTGATGGAAAAAGATGTTGTTAAAGTAGTGGATCTGATCGATGAAGCTTTAAAGAAGCCTGCCGATGTAAAACATTTGAAAGCGGTGAAGCGCAAAGTGAATACGTTAATGAAAAAGTTTCCTTTATATAAGTAGTGATTGAATAACTGTGTTGCATAGCCCCTCTCAATTGGGTTAAGATTTTAATTTTATGGCAGAAGAAAAAGAAATGGCTTTCATGGATCATCTCGAGGAATTGAGATGGCATGTGGTACGATCGGTGGTGGCTATTTTTGTAATGATGATCTTGGCTTTCGTCTACACCAAAGAGATTTTTGAATATATCGTCTTTGCTCCGGGTCATGTTGACTTTATAACGTTTCGTTGGTTATGCCAATTAGGCGCAACCATGGGTGTGGATGGATTATGTGTTACCGATATTCCGATGAAGATTCAGAGTCGGTTTCTGATGGGGCAATTCACCATGCAATTGCAAGCTTCCTTTGTAATTGGATTAGTAGTTGCCTTTCCTTATGTAGTTTGGGAGTTATGGAGTTTTGTTAAGCCGGGTCTTTATAATAAGGAGAAACAAGGTTCAAAAGGTGCGGTGTTTTCTATTTCAGGTCTCTTTTTACTGGGCATTTCTTTTGGCTATTTCATTTTATGCCCGATGACGATTGCCTTCCTAGCCAACTATACGATTAGCCCCGATATCTCCAATGAATTTGATATCACTTCGTATGTATCTACTGTAACCATATTGGTTGTAAGCAGTGGAATTTTATTTCAGTTACCCGTTGTTATTTTCTTTTTAACAAAAGTGGGCATTGTTACACCTAAGCTACTGAGGAGCTATCGCAAGCATGCTGTGGTTGCTATTTTGATTATCGGAGCCATTATTACCCCAAGCTCTGATCCGTTAAGCCTTTCCCTGATCTCAATACCTTTGTACTTCCTTTACGAAATTAGTATTTTCATATCTCGTGGAGAATTAAAGCGCAAACAAAAACGCGAGCTGGAAGAAGAGCGGTTAGACCAACAATCATCAATATGAAAATAGCTATTGGCGCTGATCATGCGGGGTTTGAATACAAAGAGTTGTTAATAAAGCAACTCTCAAAACTGGGTCATGTGTCGAAAGATTTTGGTACCTATAGCGTTGAGTCAGTTGACTACCCAGATTTTGCTCATCCGGTAGCCAGTGCTGTTGAAAAAAAAGAGTTTGAGTTAGGAGTTTTGATTTGTGGCAGCGCCAATGGGGTGGCTATTACAGCGAACAAGCATCAGGGAATCCGCGCAGCCATTTGCTGGACGGAAGAACTGGCCGCCCTTGCAAGGCAACACAACAACGCCAATGTAGTTTGCATTCCCGCACGTTTTGTTTCGGTTGATCTGGCTGAAAAAATTCTTGCTAAGTTTCTGAATACTCCTTTTGAAGGCGGCCGCCACGAAAAGCGGGTAGGGAAAATCAGTTGCTAGTCACGTTTCAAGTGGCTTATCACCACTGATAAAAATCTTTATCCAGTTTCCTGAGAGACTTGTACCTTCACTTCCTAAATCTTTGAGGCTGCCTCAAAAGTAATACAACTGTCAGGTTGAGCCTGCCGAAACCTAATTCCAGTCTGTGATTAGCCTTCGATAAACTCAGGCTGACAACCGAAGTTGACTTTTGAGAGCCTCATCCTTAACATTATTGTTGAATCTTAATTAAACCCTATGCGATATTCTATACTTATTCTGGCCCTGATCGTAAGCGTTAGTTCTTTCGCTCAGAAGAAAACGACCGCACCACCGCCACAGAAGAAATCACTCGATCACACCGTGTATGATAACTGGAAAGAAATTACCTATAAAGCATTAACGCCTGATGGTACGAATGCCGCTTTTACGGTTAACCCACAGGATGGTGACGGCAAAGTTATTTTCCATAATCTTAAAGCTAACACGCAGGATTCTGTGAAGCGAGCCGCTGAGATTACACTAAGCTTTGACAGTCAGTATGCGATCTTTAAAATCAAACCTCAACAAAACCTGGTGAAAGAACTGCGCAGACAGAAAAAGAAAAAAGAAGATTTACCGAAAGACTCTTTAGGCATTTATTCCTTCGCCAATAGAAAAACTCAAAAGGTGCCAGAAGTAAAGTCTTTCAAAATTCCTGAAAAGGCTGGCGGCTGGGTAGCCTATCAGCAGGAAGTAAAAAAAGAAGTTAAGCCAGCATCGACTACGGGAGATAAGAAGCCTGCCCCTAAAAAGAAAAAAGTAAATAGTGATGAAAATGGCTATACGTTGGTGCTAAGAAAATTATCCAATGATACCGAAACTCAATTCGGGTATGTGAAAGATTATGCTTTCGCGAAATTCGGGCAAGGACTTTTGTTCAGCTCCGCAGGCAACGACTCGACCATGCAAGCCGGTGTTTACTGGTATGATTTGCAGAAAGAACAACTTACAACGTTGCACCAAGGAAAAGCAAAATATAAATACAAAGGTTTGTCCATTAGTGAAAACGGAACACAAGCTGCTTTTCTTTTAGATTCAGATACCACGAAGGCCTTGATTCGGCATTTCAAACTTTATCATTGGACAAAAGATAAAAGTAATGCTCAACTGCTGGACGTGGAAACCTCTATGGGCATACCCCAAAACTGGATTGTCAGTGAATACTACACGCCTCTTTTTAGTAAAGATGGCAACAAACTCTTTTTTGGATCAGCTCCTAACCCTATTGTACAAGACACCACTCTATTGACCGAAGAAATTGTAAGTGTAGAAATCTGGGGTGGCGATGACGGCTATATCTATCCGCAACAAAACCGACAATTAGAAAACGAAAAGAAACGCAATTACCTGGTCGCTTTAAATCTCACAAACAAAGAAGTAATTCAACTGGGTGATCGTGATGTACCGGGTATTGAATTGGGTGACGAAGGAAACGCTTCCCTCTTTTTGGGTGAGACCAATGTTCCTTACCAAAAATCCATAACGTGGGAAGGTTCGCCCGCTAACGATTTTTATCTCTACGATGTATCAAACCGATCAAAAAAGCAAATTGCAACTGGGGTAAAAGGCAATGCCAGTCTTTCGCCAAAAGCCAACTATGTGTATTGGTATAGTATGGCCGACACCGCGTGGTTTTCTTACGCGAACACAACCGGCAACACAGTAAAACTAACGCAAGATGTCAAAGTAAAATTTGCCGATGAAGAGGATGATCATCCCGATTATCCGAGTCCATATGGATCGGCAGGCTGGACGGCTGATGACGCACAATTTATTGCGTATGATCGTTATGATTTGTGGGCCTTCGATCCGCAGAATAAAAAAGCTCCGGTGAATCTCACCAAGGTTGGTCGTCAGCAAAAAATTGTATTTAGAAATATAAAACTCGATCAGGAAATAAGATTTATCGATCCTAATCAAGAACTTTTACTTTCAGCATTTAATGAAAGCACCAAAGCTGCCGGTTACTATAAACTTTCTTTAAAAGACGGTAAGCTTACTAAATTGTTGATGGAGAATTATCGCTTTGGCGGAATCGTTAAAGCAAAACAAGCGAATCAGATTCTCTTTACTAGAGAAAGCTTCCGCGAGTTCCCTGATGTGTGGACGGCCGACTTGAATTTATCGGCACCGAAAAAAATTAGTCTGGCCAATCCGCAAATGAAAGATTATTTGTGGGGATCTGTAGAATTGGTTAGCTGGACTTCGCTTGATAATATTCCTCTACAGGGATTGTTGTACAAGCCCGAAAACTTCGATCCAAAAAAGAAGTACCCCATCATTGTCTATTTCTACGAACGCGAAAGTGACAACATCCATGGACACATTACACCCAATCCATTACGATCGTCCATTAACCGCACCACGTATGTAAGTGATGGCTATCTGGTTTTCGTTCCGGACATTATTTATAAAATTGGATTTCCGGGCGAGAGTGCGCACAACTGCATTATGCCGGGAATCACACAACTTATCTCTAAAGGATTTGTAGACGAAAAAAATATTGGAATTCAAGGGCATAGTTGGGGCGGATACCAGACAGCCTATTTGATTACACGCACCGATATGTTTAAAGCGGCCGAGGCCGGTGCGCCTGTTGCCAACATGATCAGCGCTTATGGCGGCATTCGGTGGGAGAGTGGCATGAGCCGGATGTTTCAATATGAAAAGTCTCAAACCCGTTTGGGTGGAAGTCTTTGGGAAAAGCCCATGCTCTACATCGAAAACTCACCCATCTTTTTTGCAGACAAAATAAAAACACCGTTGTTGCTTTTACATAATGATGCGGATGGCGCGGTGCCTTGGTATCAGGGAATTGAAATGTACATGGCTATGCGCAGGCTCAATAAACCAGTGTGGATGTTAAATTATAATGGCGAACCGCATTGGCCAGTGAAGCGTGAAAACCGAATGGACTTTCAAATTCGTATGAAACAATTCTTTGATCACTACTTAAAAAATGCTGCGTTACCTCCGTGGATGAAAGAGGGTGTGCCAGCCATTGAAAAAGGAATTACAAAGGGTTATTAATATGTAAGCCACAGATTCACTGATTAACTCTGTGGCAATTCTTAAAGAAATGAGATTCAATTTCCGTTTTATAGTTCTTCTGGCTGTCTTGGTTGCTGGTTGTTCGCAGAGTAAAATCGCTAACCGCCATATAAGGGCCGCACAAAAGATTAATGGCCTTTCCTTTTCCCGGCAGGAAATAAAAACCATGCGGGCTTATCTCAATGAAAATAAAAACGGGTACGATTCCATGCGGGCGTTCTCGCTCGACTACTCCGTTGCTCCGGCTCTTTATTTTGATCCCCGCCCCGATAATTTTCAATTCAGGAAAGTAAGCGATTCATCAAACTGGGACTACCCCCAAGATGTATCTCTACCTTCCTCTGAGATAGAAATAGCTTTCATGACGGTGGCACAACTGAGTTCATTAATCAAGAATAAAAAGCTAACCTCCACACAACTCACAAAGATTTACCTGGGTCGAATTAAAAAATATAACGACTCACTTTTGGCTGTTGTTACTGTTACGGAAGAGCTTGCTTTGCGACAAGCCCAAAAAGCAGACGAAGAAATAGCCAATGGAAAATACCGCGGCCCCTTGCATGGAATCCCTTATGGGATTAAAGATTTATTCGCTGTACCCGGTTATAAAACCACATGGGGTGCAGAGCCATATCAAAATCAAGTTTTGGAAGAGACGGCAGAGGTTGTTCGAAAACTAGAAGCAGCCGGTGCAGTACTAATTGCAAAGCTAACATCCGGAGCCCTGGCCCGAGGCGATGTTTGGTTTGGTGGAAAAACAAAAAATCCCTGGGATCTTAAACAGGGAGCCAGTGGCTCATCAGCTGGTTCTGCATCTGCCACCGCAGCCGGATTAGTTGCGTTTTCTATTGGCACCGAAACAATGGGGTCTATCCTTTCTCCTTCCTCGCGCTGTGGTGCCACGGGTCTGCGTCCATCCTTTGGTGCTGTGAGTCGCAGCGGGGCTATGACATTATCTTGGTCGATGGATAAAGTGGGGCCTATTTGTCGAAGTGCACAAGATTGCGCCATTGTCTTTAACATTATCAGAGGTAAAAATGAATTGGGAGATCCCGATCGTACTGTAGTGGATTATCCATTCTCTTTCAACACACCCACTGACTTAAGTTCTTATAAGATTGGTTACACTAAAAAATTGTTCGATAAAGACACGAGTCGTGTAGGCAAAATAGGTTTGGAGACGATCGAAAAGTTACGCTCGCTTGGTGCGAATCCGGAAGAAATAACCTTACCGGATGATGTGCCTTACCCAGTATTTGATATTATTCTTCGTGCTGAGGCTGGTGCGTTTTTTGATTCGCTGGTTCGTACGCACGGAGAAAGAATGTTGTCTGAACAAGACGCTCCTTCGCGTGCTAATTCATTACGTCAAGCGCGATTTATACCGGCTGCCGAATACTTACAAGCCAACCGATATCGCAAAGTACTTATTGAAAAGTTTAATTCTTTGATTTCAGAATTTGATTTTATTGTGGTGCCTACCAACGGGAAAAACCATTCACTAATAACCAATCTTACCGGTCATCCTGCTATTTCTATACCAACGGGTTGGGATGACAAAGGACACCCTACGTCCATTATCTTAATTGGAAATCTTTACAATGAAGGTCCATTACTGGAAGCTGCGCACGTTTTTCAACAAGCGACAGATTTCGAAAATAAATGGCCCGCTTATTTTAGCAATCCTTCACGGGAGTAAAAGCAATTCTATTTTAAAAGAGCCACACATTCACAGATAAATTCTGTGAATGTGTGGCTAATTCATTATCTCCATGTTCTCTTTAATTTTTCTTCTTCGCTGGTGTTGAGAAAGGTGGCGGTGTAATTTTTATTTCACCTTGTTGCTCCAACAATCGCAACGCTTCTTTTACCGCACGCTCGAGTTGTGGATCAATTCCTTTAGAAAGCGAAACAGCATCCTGCCGCACTTCAATATCCGGAGGGATGCCTTCGTTCTCTCCAATCCATTTATTGTTGATCGGATCAAACACACCATTGTCGGGGGCCGTTAACGCTCCACCATCAACCAAACTATAATGCACCGATGATTTCACCAATCCACCCCACGTGCGTGCACCAATCAAAGGCCCGGTTTTTTGCTGACGGAAAACCCATGGAAAGAAATCACCACCCGAGCCAGCCATCTCGTTTATCAAAAGAACTTTTGGTCCCAGTATTCCAGCGGGCAACCGGAAAGGTGTGCCATTTGGAACTTCGTTGGTGATGGCCGCTCTTAATTTTCGATTCATTAAATCAACCATGTAATCATCTAATAACCCGCCTCCATTAAAACGCTCATCAATCACCACTCCTTTTTTATCCTGCTGAGCAAAGTAATAGCGATTAAAAGAAACAAAACCATTGCTCGATGTATTGGGTACCCAAACATAGGCCAGCTTTCCACCAGACAATTTATCGACCATACGTCTATTGTCTTCTACCCAACCGCGCTGACGAAGATTATCTTCATTGGCGATTGGCTTCACTACTTCCTTCCAGGCTCCGACAAATTCAGGGGTTTTATTTATGTGCAGTGTAGTTTGAACATCTACCGTGCCATCTAAAAACTGAAAGGGATCATCGGTATCGGTTAATTCCTTTCCATTAATACCCACCAGGTAATTTCCTTCCTGAATCTTTATTCCTGGTCTATCGAGCGGACTGGATAATTCAGGATTCCAACTCTCTGTTGTATAGATCCTACTTATTTTCCAACGCGTATTCTCGGCCACGAGATCCGCGCCAAGCAAACCTACTGCGGGTTTATCTACTTCAGGAAAATCGCCACCAAAAACAAAACTGTGCCCAACAGAAAGTTCACCATTTACCTGATCGAGGATATAACTTAAATCCAAACGGTGTTTTACAAAGGGAACCAACGGTGCGTATCGCTCGTAAACTTCAGTCCAATTTCTTCCATGCATGTTCGGATCATAAAAGTAATCGCGCTCGTAACGCCAGGCTTCTTCAAAAATTTGCTTCCACTCTTCTGCACGGCTTAAGTTCATTTTGAGATTAATCTTTAGAGATGTGCCATCATTTCCATTCGCCCCCGTGGTTGACATCACCTTCCAATCGTTGTTAACTTTAGCTAACATTTTATTTCCATCTCCGGAAACGGAAATCTGACTTGCGCCACTGATAAATTCTTTTGCCTCGCGTTTTTCAAGTGTGAACTTATGTAGTACTAACCCGTTACCCGATTTTTGCTCTCCAATAAAAACTGTGCCGGATGGGCCACTAAGCACAAGTCTGTAATCTGCTTTCGGTAACGGCAAGGCAATGGTCCTACGCTCTATACCATTGAAGTCAATAGTTACCGGCTCCGGCTCTTTTGGTTTTACTTCCTTATCTTCTTCACCAGGTTTCTTTGTGCTTGCTTTTTTATCCACAGGTTTTTTAGTTTCTGGCTCTGGTTTCTTTTCTTCTGCTGGTGCTTCTTCATCACTACGCGGTTTGAAGGGTGACAAATCATCCTTTCTCAAATTAATGACATACGCAGCATAGTTAGGATCGGCCATCATAGAACTGGTATTGGCCCAACCCGAAGCAAGCGCGAGTTCGGTGCTTGCTAAAAAATAAAGGTGATGGCCATCACGATCCCAGGCGGGTGAGTGCGAATCGGCAAAAGAATTTGTTATTGAATGTGTGCTGTTGTCTTTTGCTGACCAGACGATAATTTGTCTGAAGTTATTTGAACCCGATTTTGAGTACGCTAACCATTTTGAATCGGATGACCACGTTAATCCCATATCGCCCCGTTCAATATTGGCGCCACCAACATCAACTGTTTTAATTGTTCCGGTTGCCATCTCCACAATACGAATGCGTAAATCATCATCGGCAAAAGCAAGATGCTTTCCATCGGGTGACCATGTAGGCTCCCAGGCCATTTTAGATTCACCAATGGAAATACTTCTTGGTTTTGTTATTCCATCTTGTGCGGCAATCATCAACGCATAGCCTTTTCCATCTACATCCGAAAACCAGGCAACTTCATTTCCCTTGGGTGACCAAACCGGAGCATGGTCTGCGGCACCAGAACTTAAAGTCATGTTTCGCGCATCGCCATGTTCAACGGGGATGGTAAAAATTTCGCCACGCGCTTCCATAATGGCTCGTTTGCCCGTTGCCGATAGCGAAACAGCACGTGCGTTTTTAGTAACATCTTCCCATTTAGTTTCTGCCCACGGAAAATCTGCCTGAATAAATATAGATAGCTGCTTCGTTTCATTTGTTGTTAAATCATGTAAGTGCAAATACCCATCGCGTTCAAAAGCAAGCTTGTTTCCATGGCCGCCAAGCCATTTAATATCAGATCCTGTTACACTCGTAATTTGTTTCAACTCTCCGGATGCTGGCGTATAACTCCAGATGTTAGAAGTCCAATCGCGATCTGATAAAAAATAAACTTTATCGCCTAACCACAAAGGTTGAATGTCAAACGTGGATTCGTTGGTTATTAATTTTTCTGTCTGATCGGTAAGATTTAAAATCACTAGTGGCGTATTTTGCCCACCCCGATAATTGCGCCACTCTACATCCCAACGATCGACCCGATCAATAACAATTTGTTTTCCATCGGGTGAGTACGATCCGTCAGTTCCCCATTGTTTTGAAAGTAATGTTGAGGGTCCTCCTTCTACCGATACCGTCCACAAATGATCGAAGCCGGTCGGTGCGGTTTCTCGTGAGGTCGCGAACAATACGTGCTTGCCATCAGCACTCCATCCACGCGCAAGCGAAGCGCTTGGATGCCACGTGAGCCTTTTGGGTGTGCCGCCTTCAATAGAAACAATATATACGGCAGTGTTTCCCGATCGGTTTGAATTGAACACTACCCATTTACCATCGGGTGAGATGTGCGGGTTACTTTCTACGGCAGCCGTGCTGGTTAGGCGTAACGTTTTTTGTGAACTTAGTTCTGTGATCCAGATATCGCCACCATAAGAAAACGAAATGTGGTTGGCGCTTAGCGAAGGCTGGCGCAAGAGTCGTGTACCTTGTGCTGTGACGGCTGATTCAATCAGTAGGAACAACAGAATCAAACCAAGAATTTTACGTAGGGATAACATAGTAGTATTGATTGTTTGAGAGAATTATTTTTTTGAGTTTATCGATTAGCAGCTATGTAAATGTATTAATAAGTAGCTTTAATCTAAACTTAAATGCACCATGGTAACACACTTAAGCGACCTTACTGCTGGCCAGAAAATAAAAGTGATTACGGGGTTTATTGATTTTGATATGAATTCAATCAACGTTGGGCGAGTTTTCACATTTAGCTGCTATGACTATTTTCCGTATGATGGTGGTTACACCTTTCAATTTGAAGAAGTCACAATCCGACTTGCTGAGATTTTTCCAAGCAACGAACAAGTTTTGAATAATTTTAGTGAGTATTTTGAATTAGTTCAATAGCACCTACCAGCCACCACTGCTACCCCCGCCACCAAAACTTCCGCCACCGCCAGAAAAACTGCTTCCACTACTCCTGCCACTTGAACTCCAACTACTAGAGCTGGAACCAGAACTTGATCTCGATCCTGATCCGCCACCGCTTGCCATTGTCTTACCCATTTTTTTACCCCAGGCACTTCGCATCGTTAACCATTTGATGATCGGAAAAATAATTATATAGGATAAACCCGGCACATACCACAGACGTAATGGAAAAACAAGTGCGGGAAAAATTGCAAAGAATGGAATTAGAAAAGCATACATAAACCAAGCCCAACGATCTTGAATGATTAATGCAAAAAAAGCAAAGATGCCCAGTACCGCATAAATCCCAAGACCAATAAGAATGCGCGCGGTGAGTGTTAACTCATTTACATCACTCGCGTCATCGCCTTTGTATTCGCCACCAATACCGGCTATAATAGCCTCGATAGCGGCTGTAACGCCCGTATCAAAATCGGCCCTTCTGAAATTAGGCGCCATCTCATTGCGAATAATTCTACTGCACAGCGCATCGGTAAGTACCCCTTCTAACCCGGCACCTACTTCAATACGCATGGCATGATCATCGACAGCGATCAACAACAGTACGCCATTGTCTTTTTCTTTTTGACCCAGTACCCATTTCTCCGCAACCCGCATAGAATATTCTTCAATGGATTCTCCGTCTAGCGTACTTAAAATCAAAATAGCAATTTGATTGGAGGTCGAGTCTTCATAGACCTTCAGTTTTTTTTCTAAGGCCTCAATGGTTTCCTGTTTTAATACATGCGCCTCGTCATGCACCCGCGTGTTCCACAATTCGGGAACAGCTTTCTGGGCAACTACAGAAAACGAAATCAGTAAAGCGTAAATCAAAAATCTAGTCCGCATATTCTAATTCAAAATATTCAACTTCAGTTACCACGAATCGCTCGATCCGCCTCCGCCTGAAAAACCGCCACCGCCAAAATCTCCACCACCGCCCCATCCGCCAGAGCCACGTCCCGAGCCCCCTAACATCGAACCCATCATGGCTGCTGTCCAGTAGCCGCCCATACCCGAACCGCCCCCTTTATTTTTACGCGACATAAATAGTATCATCAATACAATAAATATTACTGTACTCCATGGAGATTTCTTTTTCCGTTTAGTGATTGGCGGTTCATTGTTCACATACTCTCCCGAGATTGCTTTGATGATAGCCAGTGTACCTGCCTGAATACCCGCTTCATAATTTCCCTGACGGAAATAAGGTGCAACTTCATTTCTGTTTATACGACTCGACAGCGCATCGGTAAGAACTCCTTCTAAACCATAGCCTACTTCAATCCGCATTAAACGGTCTTGCATGGCGATCAAAAACAATACACCATTATCCTTTTTCTCCTGGCCTAATTTCCACTCTTTAAAAACGCGCACCGCGTAATCGTCAATGTCATCACCATCCATCGATGGAATAATATAAACCGCAATCTGATTAGAGGTTGAATCGCGTTCTGCTTTAAGGATAGCTTCCATCTGCGCCTTGGCGCCAGCCGATAGAACACCGGCTTCATCGTGTACCCAAACACCGCCATGAGGTGGAATACTGCGCTGTGCAACAGCTGGAATCAAAAGAAAAAGGGAGAAAAAAAGAATGAGGAAAAATTTCATTCGAACTTTTAAAAGAAGATTCATCTGCAGACTCAATTATTCAATTCGTAAATCATCTTTCAATTCGTTTACATCATCGGGAGAAATTACGAATCCCTTTTCCAACAAAACTTCACCACATCGCAAAATCGCGGCTTCAATCCCATCGACAAGTTTTCCTTGCTTTACATTGTCAATTATTTTCCGCACCATCGAATCCCATTCTTTTTGCTCAACCTCTTTACTAATTCCTTTGTCGGCCATAACAATTACCTCGTGCTCGAAGAAAGAAATAAAAATCATGATGCCCGTACGTTGACGGGTATTGAAAACTTCTTCTTCTAAAAATGCATTTTCGGCACGTTTGCGGGTAGCCTGATCCATGTACGACTGGCTTAACATCAAACGTTTTACAGGATTAATATAATGCGATTTCACCGCGCCAATAAAACCACCCAACATCACCAAGGCAAAAATTAATACCGGATCGTAAACGGCTAGTGTTGGAACATAGCGGTCAAAAATTACAATCAGAAAAAATACGGCTGCCGCACCAATCAAGGCAGCCCGGTAGTTAGCTATGGTGTAATTGCTGCTCTTTTCTACAAATACCGGAACAATTTCTCCGGATATTTTACTCTCGGCTTCTTTTACCGCTTTTTTAATGCGCTCAAGATCTTCCGGTTTAAATCTTTGTTGAATTGTCATGATTTACGGTATTGAAGGGTAAAGATACAACGAAACCTTTCGATTTAGTTCGAGGTTTTGAAATAGATATTAAGGCTAATTAACTGGAGTTATTCAAAACTTAATAACCAAATGCCAGCCTGAGCCGGCCTACACGTAGCCGCTTCGGCAAAGGCAGGCTTGTTGAAGGCGATTCGAGTTCAAAAACCGGTTTCGACAAACCCGATAGCTATCGGATCAACCTGACATCCTAATATTATTTTGTGTAGCTCCAGTTATTAATTTATGCCGCTCAATGTAAAGGCGCCCCAAAAATAAGGATGACTATATTGTTTGCGCGTTACCTGCATGGCTTTGAAATAGGCAGCATATAAATCCTTTTGCTCAAAGTACGTCTGATAGAAAGTTTCCATAAATGTAACGGTTGCTTCGTCACTAATTTTCCAAAGTGAGCCCATTATGGATTGAGCACCTGCCAACTGGAAAGCTCGTTGCAGACCCCACACGCCTTCTCCATTTTGGATTTCGCCAAGGCCGGTTTCGCATGCCGACAAAACAACTAGTCGGGTATCTGTTAACCCTAACTGGGTAACCTCATAAGCGGTAAGAAATCCGTCTTCATACCGGGCATAATCATCCATAGAAAAAGGTTCGGAATCGGCAGCTCCGGCCAAAATCAATTTCGATTTCAAATAACTTTCCACCCGCGTTAATTGATCGAACTCACCGTGCGTTGCCAGGTGAAGAATTCCAGGGCTTTGCAAGCTCTTTACTTTTGATTCAGTGGCTTCACTTTCTGACAACACTTGCGTTTTCATTTGTTGCGAAACAGCCAACTCTTCAATCAAATCAATTTCTTTTTGCGTTCCCGGCAGTCGCGCGATTCCACTGCGCGTTGTTTCATCCGCTTCAACAGGCGCCACTTCATTGCCTCGATATGCATTCGATCCTTCTTTACGATTCATATCAAAAATTGGATTGCCCACCAATACAACGCTATTGGCTAGTTGTGGCACTTGGTCAATCAGAAAATCCCGACCTGTGGATACCGGTCGAACGGTGATTTCATCCAACACATATTTTCCGGTTGCGGGGTTTTGAAGCGTTAAAGGATTGACGATATGATACACACCATCGCCACTCAGGAAAATAGTCTTAGCACCACCCGCTTGTTTACTGATTTTCGCCCAATACAATTGATAGCTCTCCGTGTCTTCCAGCAAGCCGCGCATTCTGTTTTGATAATTTTTTAATCCACGCCCATCAAAGGCTTCGCTTTCACTGATAAGAAACATAGAGGGCTTGGTTTCGCCCGGCTTAATTACAAAGCCCCAATACTGTACGATTGGCTTATCAAACTCAAAGTAATCGCGCTCAAGGCGGATTATTTCGAAATACACTTCTTCCTTCTTTAACTTCATTTGAATTTGTTGCCAGCTTACCGGCTTCAACAAACTGGTAGCGCCTAACTTTTTATTTACCGTCCGTTCCAAATCATTAATGCGGATCGAAGTTGTATTAATAGAATCCGCCAAGGCAGAAGTTGGATTTTTAAGACTCAGCTGATAGTACGATGTCAACTTATCGCGCAAGCGTTTTATTTCTGCGACCTGGGCCAGCGCTACCTTGTCGTTTAGCTTTCTAAGTTGCCGCTCCTGTTCGCGCGTAGCATCCAGAATTACGCCTTTGGTTTGCAAAATTTTGTCAAGGATCTCCCCGGTACGCTCATTTCCTTTCTCGGTCATTAACATGAGCAGCGAATAATAGCGGTTCAATTTCTGTGTGTATGATTTAAAGAATTCTTTCTTTTCGTTTTCGGAAAAGAATTGAAAGCTGGCTTTTACTAATTTTTCTTCCGTCTCAATTAAGTTTTTACTTTCCTTATAGGCTTCTGCCAAACGGTTATCTTGTACCTGAAGATTGAGATAAAATGGTAGAAAGCCCTTGCGATAGATTTCGCCAACTGAACTATAAAGTTTTGAGATAGCGCTCAATTTTTGAAGCATGGAAAAAGCCAACTGATATTGTTTTTCCGCATTTACAAAATCATGGTTTAGTTGTAGCAACACTGCCTTTTCAAATGCGCCATTCGCATACTGTACTGCTAATGGTTTTTGATTGGCTTTAGAAGCTGCAATAACCAATTGTGTGGCCGAGCCACCTACCTGACTAACTTGCTTCATATACTCTGCGCCCTGGCTCACCTGCTGTTTTATGGAGTCTGCCAGGTAGGGAGAATCCTTCATTTGTTGTTGAGCGGTTTGCATGGCCGATTTGGAGTAAGCCATCATTTTATTCATTTCATCTACCAACGCGCGGGCATAAGGAATTGCGTCTTCAAAGAGATACTGATTGAAATAGGCTTGGGAAAGAATTGTATTGTAATTCAGTCGTTGACTTGACAGCACCGCCTCCTGACTTGCAGCCATGGTTTTTATATAATCCGCCTTGGCTTTTAACATTTGATTTTTTGTTTCCTGGGGATAGTCGTCATTTATTATAAACAACTCGTCAGCAGATTGCGAATTCATTTTCAAAGCTCCAGATTCCGTTAACTCCATAAGTTGGAGGCCAGCCTTCACGACTTCAGCATATTGTTCAGCTCCAATAAGACTATGACCCATTTCGCTGTAAAACATTTGCCGGATATAATACGCTGAACTGGTTTCTAACACGGAGGTTTTACTTTCCAGATACTTAATGTTTTTCTCAAATAGGTTTTGGGATCGATGTAATCGACTTAACTCCAGGTAGGTTAATAAAATGGATTCATCATTTAGAGTCGAGTAGCCACGGTTATAAAACGGATAATTTTTTTCATAGGCCTGAATGGCTTGTTGAATCAACTCATACGCTTTAAAAAGTTCACCGCCTTGCTCAAAATAAATGGCCACCATTTTACGGGTAGTGAAATATTCTTCATCTACTTCCGTGAATAGCTTATCCGAAACTGATAATAAATTTTTTGAAGCCTTTATCTTATCGCCTGCATAGGGAAGTGCGGCCATCAGTTGGTCGTACTGTGTGTAATCTACTTCACGTGTTCGTGTTTTTTCCTCAATGTCTTGTGCTGTTAGTGGAAAACTCACAAGGAGAAAGCCTATAAAAATCAATCGCATCAACACCGGTAAAAAGTTAATTTTGGGATTAGACATTTAAGTAAATCAAAATTCACCATTTTTACTATCCATGCGCGCGCTGCTTTTGTTATTGTTTTTAGAGATTGTCCCGTTCATCAGTTCAGGGCAATCCATAACTCTTTCACAGGTCAGTATTGGTATTAGTGGCTCGGCAGCCGATGTAAGCACATCTACAGAAGCTGGATTTGTGTTGGCTGGTGGTGGTAAAGATGTGGAAGAAGCAATGAAGTGGATGATCGAACGAAGTGGTGGTGGCGACTTTGTAATCATTCGGGCTTCGGGTTCTACCGGCTACAATGAGTTTCTCTTCAATATGGGCGGACTCAATTCAGTAGAAACGTTGATGATAGACTCACGCGAAAAAGCGATGAGCCCCGAGGTTGCCAAACGCATCCGCGAAGCCGAAGCGCTGTTTATCGCGGGGGGTGACCAATGGAATTATGTAAACTATTGGCAAGATTCCGAAGTATCAGCAGCTATCCAATATCTTATTAATGAAAAGAAAATTCCAGTAGGTGCCACAAGTGCGGGCTGTGCCGTATTGAGCGAATACATTTTTGATGCCCGTCATGATACCGTCATTTCATCTGATGCGTTAGCGAATCCTTATGCTGAGCCGGTAAGTGTTTCAAAAAGTTTTATTAAGATTCCTTTTCTGGCAAACACCATTGCCGATCAGCATTACTCGCAACGAGATCGTTTAGGCCGGCACCTGGTATTTATGGCGCGCATGGCAAAGGATTTTGAAGTACCAACTCCCAGGGGAATTGCTGCTGATGAAAGAACGGCTGTGTGCATCGATAAAAATGGAAATGCCACTGTGTTTGGTTCTGGCAATGCTTTTTTTCTGAGTGCAAGCAGCCGGCCTGAATTTTGCGAAGCCACAAAACCACTTGAATGGAATCACAATCAAAAAGCTGTTGAGGTCTATATTTTTCAAGCCTCACTCACCGGAACTCCAGCCTTCAATCTGCTTCAATGGCCAGCCAATAAACCCAATGAGTATTGGTTTGTATCAAATGGCCAGCTTACGCGGATAAAAAAATGATCTCGAAAAAGGGATTCAAAAATCCCATTCTTCTTTCGTGCCACATTACAAATTCCGAACAGCCAAGATGGCCAGCTTACGCGGATAAAAAACTGAGCAATTACTCCACTACATTATTCTCCGCCACCAGCCAGAAGGCGGAATGGAATCATTCAATAAAATTGGCTCTCCGATTAAAGGGGTAGTGATTTTTACTTGTAAGGCTTCCGCATGTTTTGTGGCGCGCTCAACGGGTTCTCTCCACGGGTGATTGGCTAAAACAAATTTCCCCCAATGTACAGGCATCAGTATTTTTGCCTTTAAATCAATTGCCGCCTGCACTGTTTCTTCCGGCATCATATGAATATTCGGCCATTGACGATCGTATTGCCCGCACTCAAGCATGGCAATATCAAAAGGCCCAAACTTGTTTCCGATTTCTTTAAACACATCATCATACCCCGAGTCGCCACCAATAAAAATTTTATGCTCATTGGTCTGTAAAACATACGAAGACCAAAGTGTTTTATTCCGTACAAACCCACGACCCGAAAAATGACGGGCCGGTGTTGATGTCAATTGTATTCCGGGTAGTACTTCTGATTGCTCCCACCAATCGAATTCAGTGATGTCAGCTTCGTCTATACCCCAGGTAACAAGATGCTGCCCAACCCCTAGCGGAACAGAGAATCTTTTTACCGTTGATTTCAATTTCAATATTGTGTTATAATCCAGGTGGTCGTAATGATCGTGCGAGATAATTACCATGTCTATGGCAGGAAAATCATCTAAAGAATAAACCATGGTGCCTTCAAATGCTTTTGATCCAAAGTATTGAACCGGTGATGCCCGCTCACTGAAAATCGGATCAACTAAAATGCGCTTGTTGTTAATTGTAATTAAATACGTGGAGTGCCCAAACCAAACGATGGTGGGCTTTTCAAAAGGGATCTCTCTTAAGTTGGTTTGCACAGAAGGTACTGTTTGCTGCGGATAGCGAAGTGAATCACTCTTCATAAATTTCCAGATCATGGAAGCATACGAGGCATCTTCTGACAGCATGGGAGTTTCCTTCCTGTTTACAAACGCTCCGCCTTTAAAATTAGCCGATGCTTCCAGCCGTTGTTTGCGGTCGCCTTTGGGAAGATTACCAAATGATTTTTGTTGCATAAATAAATACACGGTTAGTGCGAAAAGAAGGATAAAGATCAAAAATCCTTTGCCGATTTTCTTTAACATGGATTGATAGACGAAGAGGGGAGTGTTTTATTTTTTCTTTATTATGATCGTTGTTTTATGCTGTTTGGCTTTGCAACCTCGAAAGTTGAAAAAAAGGATTTCAAATCCGTTTCATCTGCCAATCCTTCCTTCTTATCCATTTGAAAATCTCCACCCACATAACCCCCGCAAAAGCAGCAGTAAGGCAAAGCAAGATTCTCTCTGCTGAAATTATTTCAAATTCAAAAATGCGTTGTAACGGACGAAAATAAATAGAGAGGAATAGAACCCCCAGAGAGATTGATAAGATCAGCGGGATTAAGGCATTTTTATAGCGGATGGTTGTAAACACAGAATAATAAAACGAACGATTGACCAGCGTTAAAAAGAGATTGCTGAAGATTAGCGTTGTGTAAATAATGGTTCGCACTGTTGCTTCGCTTGAATCCATTTGAATAAAGTAATACCCCATCGCTAAACAGACTGTTGTGATTACCAATCCTTGCGCAATGCTTAATGATAACTCCCGCATCGAAAAAAAGGTAGAACTCATTTTACGCGGTTTTCGCGTCATGGAATTTCCCTCGATCGGTTCATTCTCAAAAATGACAGAGCAAGTCGGTCCCATAATTAATTCTAAAAAGATAACATGCACAGGAGAAAAAATATTGATGTAATCCCACATGAGAATTAATGGCATGGTTACAATAAGGATGATGGGAATGTGGATTGAGATAATGTATTGAATCGCCTTTTTCAGATTTTCATAAATGCGTCTTCCTAACGCAACCGCTTCCGTCATGTTAAACAGATCATCATCCACCAACACCAACGAGGCCGCATTCTTTGCCACTTCGCTGCCGCGTTTACCCATAGCAATACCGATGTGTGCCGCTTTGAGTGCGGGGCCATCATTAACTCCATCGCCCGTCATAGCAACCACTTCTCCATTGGCTTTCAACGCCTCTATCACTTTCAATTTTGCGGCCGGAAACATGCGAGCAAAAATGTTAACCTTGCGTACCTGTTCGCGCAACTCGCGATCATTCATTTCGATTACCTTATCTCCGGTTAAAATACCGGTGCCTTTTTTCATTTCTATTTGCTCGGCAATGGCAACAGCGGTTTCCGTATAATCACCTGTAATCATTTTTATTTCAATACCCGCTTTGTAAAACTTTTGAAGCGTTGCCGCGATATTCTTTTTAGGTGGATCATAGAAACCAATCAATCCTAAAAACTGAAACTCAAATTCTTGTTGAGATAAAGGGAATTTCTGATCACCATAATCCGATCGGCCTACGGCTAGCATCCGATATCCTTTAGAGGCAAACTGTTTTGTGATGGTTAGAATCTTGTCTCGTTGATCAACAGGAAGTGTTGTCTGATTTAAGACACCTTCAACACCCCCCTTGCAGGCAATGATTCTCTCGTTCGTATTATTGCGAAACACATGTGTCATGATGGGTGGCTTACCGCCCAAAGGATATTCATGTATTTGAGTATAGGTTAATCGTTTATCATTCGGGGCAACCGATGCGTACACCGTATGAATTGATTTTTCCATCGCATCAAATGGAGTAGGCTCCGATGCCCACATCGCATATTCTAATACTGGATTAAAAGAGGGCGCCTCTTTTGTATAATCATATTGTCTATCCGCAGTAAAATCATAAATAACGGCAAGTCGCATTTCATTCTCCGTTATCGTTCCGGTTTTATCGGTACAGATTACAGTAGCTGCACCCAGCGTTTCAACCGTGTGTGGAGATCGGGCAATCACTTTTTGTTTGTACAGATGATAGGCCCCCAGCGCCATAAACGTGCTAAACGCTACAGGTATTTCTTCGGGCAATACAGACATAGCGAGTGTTAAGCCTTGCAATAAGCTGTGAAGAATATCGCGCGACAATAAATAATTTATTCCCCAAACAATAAGGAATGCTACTATACCTACGGCAACCATCACCTTAACAAAACTCTTAATTTGTGTTTGCAGTGGCGTACGGCTTACCTCTATTTCCTCCAGGGACTGACTAATTTTACCTAACTCCGTTTGTTTGCCTACAGTATTCACCCGCGCCATACAAGATCCACTCATAATAAGAGTGCCTTGAAAAACATTACTATTTGAGCCTTCCGTTTCCTTCAGCACGGGTAGCGACTCTCCGGTAAGAATGCTTTCGTTTACCGAGAAATCGTTTTGCTTTAAAATGGTGGCATCGGCAGGAACTTTGTCGCCATCCTCCAACACGAGCAGATCATCCACTACTAACTCCTCGGCATTTATTTGATGAGTGATTCCGTTACGAATAACTTTTGCCAAGGGAGCCGTTAGTTTTTTTAATCCGGCTACAGCCGATCGGCTACGGTTTTCCTGATAAATAGAAATGCCCGACACAAACCCAAGCGCAATGATCATGATAACCGCTTCGCTAAATTCGCCCAATAGAATATAAATGGCAGCGGTACAAATCAGAATAATAAAAAGTGGCTCGGTAGCTATTTCTTTTATGACTTGCCACAGGCGATTCTGTTGCTTGCCATGCACTACATTGCGGCCATGCTTCTGGCGGCTGGCAAGCACTTGTTCATTACTAAGACCTATAAGATCGCTTTGTGCCACTTGTGTTTCAAATTTGTTTGTCTCTCCACTTACCAGACTTCATGTAGAAATAGGCCATCGTAAACATACTAAGCCAATAAACCCATTCGCTACCCCAGCCCCAGGCGATGGAAAGATTCCAACGCTCAAGCACAAAATATACATACACGCAATAAATTACAATCGTAATAAATTCAATCAATAGATTTACACGCGAGTTGCCCGTGCCGGTTACTGCATTGAGCCAGATTGTTCCGACAGACATCAATAATAAAGCCACCGATACAATTCTTACAATGGGTATGGCTTCGGCAATAAATGCATCTCCCTGACCATAGATTTGTAAAAATAAGGCGGGCACACTATTCAACAGTACAAAAATAAACAAAGAGATTCCAAGACTCAATTGAACAATGCGCTTAATCAGGGGCATTACTTCATCTTGTCGGCCTTGGCCGATTATATTACTGACCATCGTATTGGCAGTAGCCGCGAAAGCCCAGCAAAACACTCCAAATAATCCGAAGATGTTGCGCATGGTGTTGGAGATAGCGAGTGCGCGCGGACCGTGATGCTCAATCAAAATGTAGAAAAATTCCCAACTCATAATGCTTATGGCGAATTGCAATATCAACGGAGTGGAAATGGTGAGAATCAGCTTCATCACGGAGAAGTCAATGTTTGTTTGCTCAAAGAATGCAAAGGTCTTGTGGATGTTTTTCTTGTGAATCACCAGATAGATCACTAGTAAGCCGGCCCCCTCGGCCACAATAGATGCATAGGCAGCACCATTAAAGCCAAGAGCAGGAAATCCAAGTTTTCCATAAATCAATGTGTAGTCCAAAAAAATATTAACCGAGGCTTCGGCTAAAGTTCCCCAAATCAAAAACCGGGTTTGATTGGTACCAACCAATAGTGCGTTGCGCATTACATATAAATAAAGGAATGGCAGGCCCCAGATACGAATGAGTAAAAAATTTATTACTTGATCGGCAATGATTGGATCGTGTATCGTTGCCCGCAAAATAGTTGGCGCAAACAAGTAGGTTACGCCAATACCCAAGCCAGCAATTGCCAACGCAATCCAAACTCCATGAAAAAACAGTCGGCCAATTTCTTTCGGTAACCCCTGACCAGCCCTTCGGGCGATTAATGCCTGCAGTCCGTTGTTTAAACCGTTACCAATTACTGCAAAGATTAAATAGTAAACACCTGTAATCCCCGCACTGGCCAGTTCCCGCTCACCTAATCCGCCAAGGAAAATATTGTTGGTAATAAAATTCAGTTGCGGCACCAGCATAGCCATGGAAATTGGCATTGCCATGAACAAGATTTGCCTATAGCTTGTGGTCAGCTTGAGTTCCATTGTCAAAAAATGAGAAGCAAAAGTACGAGAAAGATCCTCATAATGGTTTATGAGGAGCACAAACCATGGAGAGAAGCCTTTCTATAATTTCAGTTGCCAATATGAATACCCCCCGCTATATTGAAACCAAAAAATTATGATCAGTCGGCTTTGTTTCTTCTTCTGTCTTTTACTGATTAACAACCTTTTTTCTCAGCACCTTGATGATCGGCCCACTGAGGTTTATGCGCTGATCATTAACTATCAGGCTGATCGCGGAAACTTGGAGCGTTTCTATTTTGTTCAGGGTTCGCCCGAGCGCAGAGATCGGTTCATTGCCTTTTATCAAGATTATCTAAAGAAGCTGGAACAGCTACCTTTCGAAACATTATCCACAGGTGGTAAGGTAGATTACCTGTTAACAAAACGCGACCTCGAAAACGAACTGTTTCTCCTAAATCTGGAAGCAAAAGAGGCCGCACAACTCACTAAGTTTGTTTCGTTCGGAAATCCTATTTATGAAATTGAGAAAAAACGTAGACGGGGATATCATCTTGATAGCGAAGAAACAGCGCGTCAATTTAATGCTATTGAGAAAAACATCTCCGGCTTTGTTAAAACTCTCTCCAAGGAGCCAAATCTTTTACCTGCATTGGCAGCCAGGGCTTCCACGATTATAAGCGGTCAGCAAGTTGCTTTAAAAAGTGTATTTGATTTTTATATTGGATATGATCCTGAATTTACCTGGTGGATAAAGAAACCTTATCACCAGCTCGATAGCACGCTGGGAAAATATTCTGCACTGCTTAAAAAGAAAGTTGATGCTTCGGCCCTTCCAAAAGATGATGGCAGTGGGATTATCGGCAACCCAATTGGAAGCGATGAGCTAATCCGTCTTTTGCAATTCGAAATGATTCCATACACACCGGAAGAATTAATTGAAATTGCTAATAAGGAATTTGCGTGGTGCGATGCCGAATTACTCAAAGCTTCGAAAGAAATGGGTTTTGGCATGGACTGGAAAAAAGCGCAGGAGAAAGTAAAACAGAGTTTTGTGCCTGAGGGTCAACAGCCTGAAGCCATGCTGAAGCTATACGAAGAGTCCGTAGCTTTCTTAAAAAAGAACGACCTCATTACTATTCCACCGATTGCTGAAGAGACCTGGCGCATGCGCATGATGTCTCCCAAGCAACAACAAGTTAGCCCATTCTTTTTAGGAGGAGAAGTGCTGCAGATATCCTACCCAACAGATGAAATGAACCACGAAGATAAAATGATGAGCATGCGTGGAAACAATCCGCATTTTTCACGAGCCACCGTTCATCATGAATTGATAGCCGGCCACCATTTACAAGGCTTCATGAACAGACGTTATAAAGAGTATAGAAGCTACCGCAACCCATTTTGGAGTGAAGGATGGGCATTGTATTGGGAATTCATTTTGTGGGATCAGAACTTTCCACAGTCACCCGAAGACAAAATCGGGATGTTGTTCTGGCGCATGCATCGTTGTGCACGAATTATTTTCTCATTGAATTATCATTTGGGTAAATGGACCCCCCAACAATGCATCGACTTTTTAGTTGATCGGGTGGGGCATGAACGCGCCAATGCAGAAGGCGAGGTACGAAGAAGTTTTACGACTAACTATGGGCCACTTTATCAACTGGCCTATATGACGGGTGCCTTTCAGTTTTATGCGTTGAAGAAAGAGTTGGTTGATAGTGGAAAGATGACCTACAAACAATACCACGATGCAGTGATGCACGAAAACAGTATGCCTGTTGAAATGGTACGTGCCATTCTTACTGATCAAAAGTTAAAGAAGGATTTTAAAAGTGAGTGGAGATTTTATAAGAAGTAGAGTCTAAAAAAGCTGATTGTTTTGTAATGATTTGTGAGGACACAAACCATGGATTTCATTTAACATTATCAGGTTTTGCAATTAGGTTATCTACTTCCAAAAACTTTTCTTTCATTAAACTCAACGCAAATGCTGCGGCCGAAGCACTAAAGACAGAATAATCAAAAGCTCCTTTTATTCCGGTAGCGAATGTCATGGAGAGTGCGAAAAGAAGCAAAAGCAATCCGCTTAAGCGCGCAACCAATTCTGTTTTAAATCCGACAAGCAATGCCAACGCAAAAATTATTTCAGCTATTGTTGCCATCGCTCCAAGTGCAGGTATTATAGAATCAGGAATCCACGGGTTTATTACTTTGGTGTAGGCTAAAAAATTATCCCAATTACCCCACACAGAAACTGATGCGCTCCATAATCCAAACCTATCTGCTACCGCAGAAAGGAAACTGAGTGCGATGGCTGCGCGGAGAAATAGTTTAATGACTTTTAGATTCATTCCAGGCTTTTAAATAACCCCTTGCTCCTGCATAGCTTTCGCTACTTTTAAAAAACCTGCTATGTTGGCGCCTACTAAATAATTACCGGGTCGTCCGTATTCTTGAGCTGTTTCTAAACAGGTTTGGTGAATATCTTTCATAATCACGTGCAGCTTCGCATCTACTTCGTTGCTGGTCCAATTGGTGCCCATGTAGTTTTGTGTCATCTCTAACCCTGAGGTAGCTACACCCCCCGCGTTCGAAGCCTTCCCAGGTGCATACAATACACCATTATCGATCAGCACATTGATCGCGTCAATTGTCGTGGGCATGTTCGCACCTTCACATACCAACTTCACTTTATTCTTTACCAAATGTCCGGCATCTTTCGCGTTGAGTTCATTTTGTGTGGCACATGGAAATGCGGCATCGGCTTTAATATTCCAAAGGGGATTATCATTCGCACCTTCTTCCGTAACATGATATTCACAACCATACTTATCTGCGTATTCTTTTATACGCCCTCTTCTATTGTTCTTCAAGTCTTTAAGAAACTCGAGTTTCTCTTGCGTAATGCCCCCTGCATCATAAATAAAACCTGCCGAGTCGGAAGCCGTAACGGCCTTGCCTCCGAGATGATTAATTTTTTCTATTGCATACTGAGCCACATTCCCAGAGCCTGACACCAAACAGATTTTACCTTTAATCGAATCCTTTCTTTCCTGCAACATGTTTTCCGCAAAATAGATCAACCCATAGCCGGTGGCTTCCGTACGAATTAAACTACCGCCCCAACCAATGCCTTTGCCGGTAAGCACTCCGGTAAATTCATTCTTAATTTTTTTATACGCGCCAAACAAATACCCAATCTCGCGGCCACCTACGCCAATATCACCCGCTGGTACATCCAGTCGATGACTGATATGACGCGCCAACTCACCCATAAAGGCCTGGCAAAATTTCATTACTTCATCGTCAGATTTTCCTTTCGGATCAAAATCACTTCCGCCTTTACCGCCACCCATGGGTATTCCGGTAAGTGCATTTTTAAATATTTGTTCGAATGCTAAAAACTTTAATACGCTCGGTGTAACCGATGGATGAAACCGCAAGCCGCCTTTATAAGGCCCAATAGCACTACTCATTTGCACCCGATAGCCGCGGTTCACCTGCACGTTTCCTTTATCATCTAACCAGGTTACCCGAAAAGAAATCATACGCTCAGGCTCTAACATGCGCTCAAGCAATCGCAGTCGCATAAACTCCGGGTTGCGTTCCAGCGCGGGCCATACGGAAATAATAACTTCTTCTGCGGCCTGAATAAACTCAGGTTCGTTTGGATTACGCTTCTTTACGAGTGTGAGAATGTCTTGTTGATTCATAGAGCTCTTGAATTTTCCCGTACAAGTTAGGAGAAGTCTGGGAATTGCAATCGATTAAACCCAAATCAATTATAATGAAATAATGCTTACCCGTATGATCACTCACATTATGAAAAAATTAAACCACCAGCAAAAATCCCGAAGGGATTTAACCTATGGATAACACCGTATGAAATGCGGTGTATAAAACGGAATCTCAATCCTTACAACCCTGAAAGGGTTGAACTACAATAAATACTTTTCTTCATACTGAACTCCATGCTCCTTTAGCAGATCCATGTATTCATCTCGGAAAGTTTTGGTCTTGTGATGTTGCTCCTGATTTTTTACATAGTTGATCAGGATTTCCCTTCTATCGATGGAGTAGGTGAATGCTCCATAACCATCCTGCCAACCGCTAAACGGAGGAAAGAAACCCTTCTCCTTAATAAATTTTGTACTGGCCAATTTAATGTCTTTAACAAGATCGGCCAACGCTATCGATGGGTGGAGGTGTGTAAGGATATGAAGATGATCTTCCACGCCATTGATTTGGTAGAGATGACACTTTTTGTTTTCAAGAATACCTGCTATGTATTTGAAGAGTTCTGTACGATGGGTGTTCTGTCTTTTGTGCTGAACACGATCTGATAGTGTATTTGGGTGTAGGTGCTCATGGTGTTGAACCACTTCGTGGTTCTGTTCATTATTATTTTCCGGTTTCCACCGATACAATCGGTGGCTATTTATGTTTAATCCCTTCGGGATTAGTCAGTACTGTTTTTAAAGTCTTGCATTTATAGTGATAAAAATGAAGCTTATCTACGGAATTACTTCCATCCCCAACTTCTCTACAGCAAATTTCTTCGCAGCAGCATAAACCCCTTCAACATCTTTTGAAGTCATAGAACATCCAATAACGTGTACGCCCGCATTAGGGAATGCAATTGCTTCTTTCAAATTATTGGGTGTTGCCAACTGCTCATTCATTTTCAACATAGCCCTTACTTTCACTTCCGGATCTTGCTCTTGTTCATTTTTATAATAATAGAGCGTGAGCGAAGGTTGTTTTACTTTTTGAAAGAGTTCTTTCGTCATCGTTGTTTCAATCAACTCTTCTAACTGCACTAAGGATTCCAAACGATATTTTTTATTCCAGAATTTTGCGTGTTCTTCACTCGCTCCTGTGATTCGATACTTTCCACCTAATACTAACCTTGCAATTTGCAAGCCCCACGGATCATTCAACAGAAAAGCAGCGGGATCATTGATGGCAATATTGGGCGACATATTAATAAGCGCGTGCACATCCTCAGGATATTCAGCGGCAAGCATCAGCGCTAGTGTGCCACCAGTTGAGGTGCTGACCAGGATAACTTTGTTGCCTAACTGTTTCCCAATAGCGAGTGCTTGTTTGGCACTTTCCCAAATTCTATCGGCTGTAAAAAGTAATAATGTTTCTGTAGTATCAATGCCATGATCAGCCAACCGCGACAAGTATAAATTACAGCCAAAGTCTTTAGCAAATCTTCTGTGTACAGGATCGCCTTCTATCTGACTGGCTGAAAAGCCGTGGAGATAGACAACAGCGCATTCTGTTTTTTGTTTTGTGCTATCGTGCCAAACAATGCGCGCTTCGTTATTGGGTTTAATTTTGTGCAGAGCTTCATTTTTTGCTACATAACTTTCCAAAAAAGTTGCTTCCGAAGGTACTGTAACCCGTGTTAAATCATAGATGGGACGTTTCGGAGCTGGACCTAAAAAATAAATCGCAGTTAATGCGACTATTGGAAAGGTAATTTTTATAAAGCGTTTTGAAATCATGTCATTGCCGTTAGAGATACTAAATAAACGGAAACTTTGGCTGATCAAAAAGTCTGGGTTACAACTTAGGTGCTAACCACAAAAAGCCTGAAGCCAATAGAAAGATGATAAAAAACATAAGTGGTGAGATTGGCTTTGTTAGGGAAGTCATTTCTATCTCTGTCCGTTCTGAATATGTAGTCAATCTGGATTGATGTTGTTTGTGTTGATTTGCAATTCTTAACGTTTGCCATTCATCGGCTGCTGCAACAAAATAATTTAATTGTGTAGAATCTTGTGTTTCCAATTGATGCCACCCCGCTTTACTTGCCCAAGTGGTTGCATGCCAGTAGTCGTCTACTAAAACATTTTCCTGTAAAGGAAGTTTTACATTCTCACTTTCTAATACAGGCACTTCATTGGCCGCAATCACATTAATAGAAAGTGGCTCATCAGTATAATATGGAAACTTATTTTCGAGTTGAATTTTAAATCGTTGTGGCTTTAATCTTGTAGTTGCCTCCAACAGAGGTGACCATAAACTTGCATAGTCGCTCTCCTTTCCTTCCAACAGCAGTGGGTAGGTTTCATGCAGCAATTGAAAACCAATTTTACCAGCGCCCACATTCACAAAACCAGACAGTGTGCGATTTGATGAAATAATAATCGGAGTCGTGACCGCAGAGGTAACAATTGAAACCGGAGTTGCTGGTAACACGAAACCAGTTGTAGTTCCCTTTAGTCGCACGGTATCTTGCGCATAGGTACTTGCCGATGCATTAAGTAATGGTATTTTATTCTTGGTGTCTGTTGAGTTAATGAAAAGAATGGCGCCTAGTCCTTCACGACATGATTGTTCCAGATTTTTCAATTCAGATGCGCTCAATCCGCTCAGAGATTCGGAGTCAAGAAAAATCAAATCAAAGGATTCTAATATTTCAGGTGTTAATCGATCGATTCTAATTGACTCCCGATTGGGAAACTCGTAATGAAAATTAGTTTTTGAAATTTGTGATCGCACCGTAATAACATGTCCTTTTTCTGCCAGAAAGTTCTTCAAATAACGCACTTCAGCTGTCGGATACTTTTGAGTGAATAGAACGTTTAGCTTTTCTTTAGGATGGATTTCAATTGGTAACGATGCCGTTATTTCATTACTCAAGCTATCTCGGATTGACAACGAATATTGAAACAACCCCGCTTGTCGCGATAGAAACGAAAGTGAAAAAGGCTTTAAACCAACCCCTTTCAATGTAACCGAGTCCTCAGCCTGACCTGGTCCTTTCAAAATTAGGGTAGTTATCCCAGCAATATTAATTATGCCACTAACCGTTGCCGTTTGTCCAACGTGCTCGTTTGCAGGAATTGTCAATTCTATAATTCCCATGGGAAGTCTACTCGGAATAAATGTATAGGGTGAACTAATAATTTTTTCTTCGTACTCAGGCAATCCATCACCTAACACAAAAGCTATATCTGATTTGAAATCAGATAACTCATAAGGTTGTAATGTGCGAGCACTTTCAAAAACAACTTCCTCGTTCAACTTAATAATAGCAAGTGATGGATATTTGTTAACAAGACTATCGGCTTTCGCCTGATCATAATTTTTAGTGAGTAGAATGGCTCCGGTCGTTTCCTTTTCTGATGTGCGGATTGGTTGAAGCAACCAGGCAACTATAGATAAAACCATAAACACAACGGCTGTAATTCTTGTAGACAGAAATCTGATCTTCCTTCCAATTTCTTTCCATACAAGGAAGGTTAGCAGAATTATTGCTCCTAAAAAAATCACCCAGAGCGGAAACAACGGCTGAATATTAAAAGAACTATTCATTGCGCAATGTTTCCAGGCTTTGTAAAAATTGCTGATCCAATGAATGCGTAGTCAGTTGCTTTTTGGTTGGTGAAATAGACTGCTGAGGTAACACGCGCCAGAAGACCGAGCGAACCTTTAGAAGCTCAGCCATCCTTTTGGTTTCATCACCTTCGCCATCAGCCAATGATTTCAGTAACGTTAACCCTTCCAGATAACTTGGCTGTTCCAAAACAATTTGTGCTAGTTCTTGTCCGGCTTTGTAAAATGTTTGTTTCTCTGAATTAGAGATCAATGTTCTATTTGATCCTATTAGTTGTTCAGTCAGTGTTAAAGCTTGTCTTATATTTTTATAGGAGTCATTTTCGTCAACTATTCTTTTCGCTGTTGATGTTTGCACTTCACTCAAGTCAGCCGTAAGCCGCTTCTCTTCTTTTAGCGGGGGCGGATCGAAGCCTGTGCGATGGACATAAATGCGCGAATCGTTGCTGATCTCCTTTAATAATTTCAAAGCGGTGTATTGATAGGGTAATGATTTTTCAGGATCAAACAATCGCAAATGAAGTTCGGCATCCCACATCACCGTAAGCGCAGCTTTTAGTTTTGCACGAACAGATTGAACAAAGAAGGTTGCCACCTCACCATCATCGTGGTTGTGTGCAAAGGTTGCCAGTGGGTCATCCTTTGCATTAGGATCATCATTGGCATGCTCAGTAGCAGTTGGTTTTATATCAGCCACTAAGTTGTGTTCGTTTTCTTTATCGTGGGTGTGACTAAATTTTTCAACTACTTCTTCCATCGATTCCTCATGATCGACTTCTATTTCAACCTTTCCAATCTGACCCTCAAACTCTTCACCTAAAAATTGCCCATAGCGCAAGCGCAAAACTTTTTGATCGTAACCAAGCTCGTTGCTTGTTGAGTTAAATTGCTGTTTAGTTATTCCTTTTCTTTCACGAAGTAATTTCTCTGATTCGATAATAATCTGGCGTTGACTTCTAAAATATTCGGGCATCAAATCGACACCCAAACCTTCATCTTCTACAAAATCGACTTTAGCAGTGTCTTGCAAGGCAATAAAAAATGTTTCGGTGCGATTGTAATTTGGTGTTGGTGTTTTATTATCAATGGCCTGCACATAAAAGTAAAGTTCATCCCCGGGCTCCAAGCCCAATTTGTTTAGGTTCAACGTAATCTCAGCAGTAAAATCCTTACCTGAAATATTTTGAGGTTTATCAAACTGCAATCGCTCCTCTCTAAATTTAACAGACTCACCGCTGCCCTTGCTCACCGTAGCAATTATTGATGCATCGGTGAGTCCATAGTCATCGCGCAACGTTGATTTCACGGGCACAGTAAGTTTATCCGAAAAGGAAAGCCGTGTAAACTGATTGAGGTTATCGATTGTTACTTTAGGAACCTGATCTTTTATAAGTTCGATTTTGTAATAATCAGAAGACACTGTTTCGTTGTTATGCAGCCATTGAATCTGATAAAATCCGGATTCATTCGCTGCAATAGAAGCTGAGTATGAACTATCATCTATTTTCTTCATCACAACAGAATCCTTTCCGGAGTACAGGATCTTAGCCATAGTTATCTCTTCAGAGAAACTAGCAGTCCAGTTAATTCGACTTCCTTCCGGGATCAATAAATGTGGACTCTCGGCAGTTGATTTTCTTATGGAAGTGTAGGCAGGGGGAGTCACTTCGATACTAAGTTTTTCGATAATCGCTGTCGTTGGGTTGTTTGTTCCCGTTATTCTCTCAAGTGAAGTGTTATCAACGCTCTGTGAGTTAAGAATTGATTTTGGAACAAAGGCTGTTAAGCCAACATAGAAAAGTGCGCCTACTATAAAAATCACAAATGATCGAACCAGTGAATTTGGCACCTTTATCTGTGGATACAAGAAATTAAAATTGTTCAAAGTCTTTTCAAGCTGAAGTTGTTGAAGTGGATTCAATCCGGCTTCAACTTGTAAGAATAAATCAGCACTTTCTTCAAGTTGTGGGTAATGTCGATTTAGATATTGAATAAAAACTGCATGACTGAGTGAAAGTAATTTGTAATGAAGCACCTGTTGAATAATCACAATTAACCCAGCCAGTAATGAAGGAGAAAGTTTCCAAACCAACGAGGTTGTAAAAAGTCCAGCCAATGCAAAGACTAACAAAAATCCAGCGGATGCATACAGAATAATCTCGAGTGCCCGCAACAACACGTACCGTTGTTTTAAATTTTGGATTCGATATCGGGCTTCTGCTACACTCATTGTTTTCTGGCGTAAGCGATAATTCGTTCCGCAATCAATACCAAAAAAAATAATAATAGAACAATTTTATTTGGTGAGGTTGCGATCATACCTGCTTTCACTACAAGTCCCTCTCTCTTGCTCCCTGAAAGAATTACAGAATCAGGGAGAGTGCGTATATCATATTGATTTAATTTGGCGGTCAGTTTCGAATCGGCAAGAAGTAGCTCAGCCAACTGCAGACTCAGATTTTCATTACGGGCAACATCCACTGTAAGGCGTTTGTTGATTGTCCATTGATTTATCTTTTCATGACTGATCAATGCATTTGTTTTCTGCAATTTTAAACCAACAAAGTTGATTGAGTCGCTTGCAGGCACCCCTTCTTTTGACAACCAGAAAACCCAATCACTTCCTGTCTCTAATTTTGTCGAATTTTGAATCTTAAATTCAACTGGTAAAGCTTGTTGGATTGCGTTCAGTGCCGCTCTAAGAATTTCCAAATCGTGAGCATATGACTCATTAGATACAATTAAAATTTTAATTTGCTTTATCGGCTCTGCTGTAATGGAATCAGGGGGTGCTAAAACCTGCTCTGTGCTAAAGGAAATTCTTTCAGAGGTGGCTTTTCCCTTTCTGATCAAGAATTGATTTTCATCCTTCTTTAACGCCTGTAGGACAAATTCATTTGGCTCACTGGGAATACTGATCCATGTAATTACGGAATCCATTTCTGGCCGTATGCCATTAAAATTCTTTATAACACTTCTTGAAAAAACAATTGCTCGTGATACATTTTCATTATTGAGATCGTTAATCACACCCCAATAATTCATTTCATGTGCTTGTCGTTGCTCCCGCAAAGGGAAACCACGCTGCAACCAGCGCCATTCAAATCCATCTGCTTCTAAACTATCCGTTACACTTTTAACCCGTGGATGATTTTCTAAACCGGATTCTACCAACACCCATTTCTTTGCATCCTTACTGTGCCATTGAAAGCCGGCAAGCAAAACCACAAACAAAATAATTAGCAGGCATCGCAAAGCGAGTAATAAAAATTCATTCAGTTTAACCCCTTTGAATTGTTGGGTGCTGGTTTCACGCAAGTGACGCAAGCTGCCCATCTTCACAACCTTTCCTTCCTTGCGACTCAACAAATGAATACCAATCGGTACCGCAAGTGCCGTTAACGCCCAAAGAAATATGGGTTGTGCAAACTGAATCATCTTGCCAAGCGCTTACGCACTGTCAAAAAATTCTGTAAAACCAATTCAACAGGCTGATCCAGATACACCAGGTTGTAATTAATTTGTTTTTCTAACATCCAGGCGCGTGATTCCTCCAACCATTCCTGCATTCTTTGTTTATAGGCTTTCTGTTCTGAATAGGTATCAACTTTAGTTCGCGTTCTAGTCTCCAGGTCTTCGAATGTAAAGGAGCCTTGATAACCGAATGTGGATTCTGTCTTACCCAGCAAATGAAAAACAATTACTTCGTTTCGTGAGGTTTTTAATCGAGATATAAATCGATGAATGTCTTTTGTCTCGTCATACAAATCGGTAACAAAAATGATCATCTCTTTTCCGTGGTGATCAAAGAGTTGTTCAATACTACCGCCCTTTTGCCAGGAGCCCTCGCTTTTTACTTTTATAAGCTCTGTGAGAAAACGCAAAAATTGTTGCTGTTCAAATCGTGGTAACACACTCTTTATCTGCTGATCGTTTACGGCAAACAACCCAAACGTATCCCTTTGCTTTCGTGCGAGATACGCTAGCGCGGCAATCATCACTTTGGCATATTGCATTTTGCTTACGCCATCTTCTGTATAAGCCATCGAATGACTAGCATCCAACATGAACTTGACGGTGATGTTGGTTTCAATCTCAGCTTCTTTGATATAGTAGCGTTCGGTGCGCGCAAACATTTTCCAATCCAGTTGTCGCAAATCATCTCCCGGTTGATAATTTCTGTACTGACTAAATTCCTGTCCGGCACCCACTGATTGACTTTTGTTGCTACCACTCATAAAGCCCTCCACAATAATGCGCGCCACCAACTCAAGCCCACTTACTGTGTGCAGTACAGACGGATTGAGTAGTTCTTTAATGCGCGCGTCCATCAGATACCCTTTCGAATTGAAATAGTTTCTAACAAATGGGCAGTTACTGCATCAGAAGTAACACCTTCAGACTCCGCTTTAAAATTCATGAGAATGCGATGTCTCAACACGGGGTAAGCAACATGACGAATGTCATCTTGTGTAACAGCAAATCGTCCGGTCAATAATGCGCGCGCTTTGGCGGTGAGAATCATGGCTTGTCCAGCGCGCGGACCAGCACCCCACCGTACCCATTCGTTTACAAACTTTACTTCACTATGACTGGCACGTGTAGCTCGCACAAGATTACTAACCCATTCTACCAATTCCGTATTGATATGAACATCTCGAACTAGTTTCTGAGCTTCCAAAATCTTGCTTCCTTCAATTACTTTTTGAATGGCAGCAGGTCGTTTGCCCGTAGTGCTTTCTAAGATAGCGCGCTCTTCCTCCGCTGTCGGATAACTTACTTTTATATAAAGAAGAAATCGATCGAGCTGTGCTTCGGGTAATGGAAACGTTCCGGCTTGCTCAATTGGATTTTGTGTAGCGAGAATAAAGAAGGGTCGCTCCAGCGGATACGTTACCCCTGCATACGTCACTGAAAACTCCTGCATAGCTTCGAGTAACGCTGCTTGTGTTTTCGGTGAAGTGCGGTTGATTTCATCGGCCAAAATAATATTGGCGAAAATTGGTCCTCTGTTGAATTGGAAAATACGCTTACCGGTTGTGTGATCCTCTTCCAGTATTTCCGTTCCAATAATATCCGTTGGCATTAAATCCGGTGTAAACTGAATGCGTTTGAATTTTAATTCAATGGCTTCGGATAACGAACGAATCATCAATGTTTTTGCAAGACCCGGAACTCCTTCCAGTAAAGCGTGACCGCCCGCTAAAAAAGTAATAAGCAGCTGATCAATAATTTCTTCCTGACCAACAATCACTTTTTTGATTTCCTGTTTCAACTTGTTTAATCCTGCAATAATGTCTTGCACGGATTTTTCTACGGTCGCTAATTCCTGATTCATATCTTTATTTTAACTCGTCAATGCGTACATAATTATATTCACACTAAAGCGTGTGTTATCAATTCTATAAAAGCGTTTATTTCTAAAATCATAATCCCACTCGCAGCCATAATCTTTATTACTATACAAAACGCCAATTCGATTGTTGACTTCAATTGCTTTTAAATAGTCATGCACAATATCATCGCCCCAGCCATTTAGTTCTTGCGATGTAGTAGGCGGCCCATCGAACTTGAAGAAGATAGAATAGAGTGGATGGTTGTTGGGAATTTTCTTCAAGCCCTTTGCTCCAAAAATTCGTTCCATTTGTGATTCGAATGATTTGGCGAACAAGCCATCAATGTCGTGATTGCAATCATCTACAAATACAAACCCGCCATTGTTTATATACTTTTCAAAGTTTTCCCGCTCTTGCGTGGTGAACTCCACCAACTTATGTCCACTCAGGTAGCAGAAAGGGCATCGAAAAAGATCTTCACTGCTTAAGGAAACAATGTTCTCATTGGTATCGATCTTAAGGGTGGTATATTCAATCAATGAGTTCAGCACATTTACAGGCATGCGCTGGTCCACATCCCAATCGCCCGACTCATATTGCAGGCGTGTAAAAAAGAACTTGTTGCTATCGAAACCCATTACCCAATGTTAACCCAAACAGAACCGCAATTTTGCTTTTTAAACGTTCATTAACAGGGTTCCATTGACTGAATTATATGAACGGAAAAACGTCAATATCACTAAATAAAGAAGTCCCCGAAACTGATTTCGGGGACTGTCAAGTTTATTTTTCCCTCACCCATCGAAAATTGCAGTTCACGAAACTCTCTGCGCCCTCTCCCCGGGGAAAGGGTAATACAGATTGCGAAAACAGATGAACTTCAATGGGTGAAGGTTTTTACTTCTATCTTAAAACATCAAAGAAATTATATGCTACACCGCGTCCGACAAGCTTGAGAATGTAAAGTCTCTTACCTTAAGGGGGGGTAGCAAATAGTTCTGATTCGATTCAACACTCACCGTGCGCTCGACTTTACCCAGCTCTTCCAGGTTGTTTAACATAATGATCGGACTTTCGTTGAAGCGGAAATTCTTAATAGGATATTGAATCTTTCCGTTTTCAATATAGAACGTACCATCGCGGGTTAAGCCCGTTAACAAGAGTGATTGGGGATCAACATCGCGGATGTACCACAAGCGTGTTACCAACACACCTTTTTTAGTTCCGGCTATTAATTCTTCTAAGGATTTTGTGCCGCCTTCCATAATAGCGCCATCGGGGCCGGGCACTGCTTTCACACCTTTCTTCTCGGCCCAATAGCGGGAGTAAGAAAGATTTTTAATCACTCCCTTCTCTATCCACGATACTTTTTCTTGTGGTCGGCCATCACCATTCCACGTGCTCGTTGGTAAGTCCGGATTGAGTGGATCGGAATAAATATTCACGCGCTCATCAACCAATTTTTCACCTTGGCGTGTGCCGCCACCGGCTTTGCTCAAGAAGCTTCGGCCTTCATCGGCTTGCCGGGCATCTAATCTAAAAAATACGTTCTCCAGTAAAACCGCTACGGCTGCGGGCTCTAAGATAACGGTGTATTTTCCGGGCTCTATGGCTTTCGCTTCCGCGGATTTTAACGCTTTCTCCGTTGCAATTTGAGTTGCTTTTTTTGTATCGAGCTTTGTTACATCATTGTACCCACGTGTTGCATACCCCGATCCACGACCATCTTCCGTGCGCACGGTTACAGAAAAATTCGTGTTAGTAGCGGTGTTGTATGCAAACAATCCTTTGGAGTTCATCATGGCTGTGAAGCCTGAGTTGTCTTCTAAAAAGCCAGCAGCAATTGCCTTGCCTGCTTTGGCTACCTCCAAACTCTGAGCGACCAAATCAGAACGCAACCGTGGAGTGATATCGGCAGTAGCCTTTACATAGGTTTTTGATTCCGCATATTTTTGTGGACCTAAGAAAGAAACATACTCAGGATTTTCAGGAGCAAGTTGTGCTAACTCTTCTGATCTGCGAACTACTTTCTCAAGCGAGGCATCATCGAACTCATTTATCGTAGCCACACCTGATTTTTTTCCGTAGGCCGAAGAAACAACCAGTTGACTTTGGCTCACCTTGCCACTGGTAGAAACTGAATTGCGTGCATACCGGATGTTTGCACTATCCGTGCCACTTAGATTAACTTCGCATTCATCTGCTTTTGAGTAACTCAGTACTTTTTTTAATAAAGCCTGGGCTTCGTCTTTTGTAAGTATAGGCATAATATTATCCGATATTTCGTGCTGTGTTTATAACATTAACTCCATTGAAACGTGCTGTGGAAGAACCGTGCGACACTGAATTGCTTTGTGGTGGCTGACCTTTGCCATCACCAAATGCACCGCCCAATCTGTAATCACTTGCATCGGCAATGCCTACGCATGAGTTCCAAAATTCCTGACTGTTGGCCTGATAGGCAACATCGCGAAGCATGCCTACAATTTTTCCGTTTTTGATTTCATAGAAAAGTTGTCCACCAAACTGGAAGTTGTAGCGTTGCTGATCAATGGAGAATGAACCATCCCCGATAATGTAGATTCCTTTTTCCACTCCTTTAATCAAATCGTCAACGCTCTTCTTTTCTTTTCCTGGTTGCAACGATACGTTTGGCATGCGTTGAAACTGAACACTGCTCCAGTTGTCCGCATAGCAACAACCTTGCGATGCCTTCAATCCAAGAATATGCGCCTGATCGCGAATGGTCTGATAGTTTACAAGCACCCCATTTTTAATGATATCCCACTGACCACAACCAACGCCTTCATCATCATAGCCAACTGCGCCTAATGAACCCACTTGTGTTTTATCACCAACAAAATTTACGATGTCACTCCCGAATTTAAATTTCTTCGACTCCCACTTATCTAATGTGAGAAAACTTGTACCTGCAAAGTTTGCTTCATACCCCAACACACGATCTAACTCCGTTGGATGACCTACAGACTCGTGAATAGTTAACCACAAATGTGATGGATCGAGAATCAAATCGTACTTTCCTGGCTCTACAGTTTTTGCTTTTAATTTCTCACCCGCTTGTGCGCCTCCTGCTTTGGCATCTTCCAGCATATCGTAACGGCCTTTATACAGGTTTACGCCACCGCCACCTACAATTTTATTCTGAGGTCGGTGATTAATATACTCATAACCCATCCCCATAGGCGCACTCAATGTATTGCGTGTTTCAAATTTTCCGGTAGCCGCATCTATCTTGGTAATAAAAAAGGCTGGCCAGATACGATGAATGTCCTGATCGATATACGAACCATCGGTGGATGCAAAATATTTTTGTTCATTGATAAGGAACATCAAGGAGGTGATGTAGTTCGCGCCCGACTTCATGGCCGCATCATTAACGCCCAACAACAAATCTACTTTCTCCTTAATAGGAACTTCAAAACCGTTTTTCTCAATCGGTGCCTTCCAACTTACTTCGCCATAGCCTTTTTGAGGCGCGAGTTGAACCGGTTCGGAAAGTAATCTCGAATTTTCTTTTGCAATGGCAACGGCTGTCTCCGCTGCTTTCGCAATGCTGTCTTTGTCCGTTTTATCGGTGGCTGCAAAACCCCAGCTTCCGTTGGCAATTACGCGCACGCCTACCCCATACGATTCGGTGTTGACAATGTTTTGCACTTTGTCTTCGCGCGTGATTACAAATTGGTTCAGGTACCGACCGATGCGCACATCGGTATAAGTCGCGCCTTTACTTCGGGCAGCATTTAAGGCAACATCGGCTAACTGTTTTTTTAGCGTGACATCCACCTGCTCTAGCGCACGTGCCGGATCGATGGGATTGCCCATCCCCTGCATGCCAGGAATCATGGTGGCGGCTGCGCCCATGCCTGTTAGGTAAATAAAATCTCTGCGTTTCAAATGGGTTGAATTTAAGTTTAACGACTCCTCAACAATACTTATGTTAAGACGGCCAGAATTTAAAAAAGTTCTGTAATCCGAGTTAGTAATTTAAAACTGGCTGTGCAAATACGTGTTCGATTTCGGACTTGATAAAACAAAAATCCCCAAGCTTACGCCTGGGGATTTTAAAACAACAATAATTTTATTAAACCGCGTCTGAAAGACTTGAGAAAGTAAAATCTCTGATCTTCATAGTCGGAATCAACGAGGCACCACCACCAAATCCACCACCATCTACGCGCATCGGTTTGCCAAGCGTTTCAAGGTTGTTCAACATGATAAGCGGGCTTTCGTTAAAGCGGAAATTTTTAACCGGATGCTTAATCTTTCCATTCTCTATATAGAAAGTACCATCCCGCGTAAGACCCGTGTAGAGCAATGTTTGAGGATCAACAGCACGGATATACCAGAAGCGAGTTACCAACACGCCCTTCTTCGTGTCTTTGATCATGTCTTCAATAGATGCTGTGCCGCCAACCATAATTCGGTTTCCCGGATTCGGTACCGACTCTACATTTTTTTGTGAAGCCCAGTAACGATCGTAGATAAGATTGGAGACAACACCATCTTTTATCAAATCCATTTTCTTACGAGGTTGTCCGCCACCTCCGCCTCCACCAAAGCGACCACCACCGCCACCACCGGCCCAATTGCCTATAGGCACTTCTTCATTCCATGGATCGGTATAAATGTGCACGCGCTCATCAACAATTTTTTCACCCAACTTGGTGCCACCACCTTTCTTCGACATATAGCTGCGACCTTCATCAGCCGTGCGGGCATTGAATCCTTGAAACATCAAACCAATTAAATCGCTGGCAGCATTTGGCTCAAGGATAACTGTGTACTTACCCGGCTCAATTGCTTTTGCATTACGCGATTGCAACGCTTTGTCAATAGCAATGCGCGAAGCTTCGGCTGTATTGAGTTTACTTACATCATTAAAGTTGCGTGCCACCCAGCCCGAACCCGTGCCATCATTCGTGCGCATAGTCACGGTAAAGTCAACGCTTGTTGATTGATTGTAAGCAAACATTCCTTTGCTGTTCATCACCGAAGAAAACCCACGACTGTCTTCCAAAAATCCAGCCGCTGTTACATCTTTCTTCGATGCTGGCTCGATACTATTCGCAGCAGCTTGCGCGCGATAGTCAGGTGTAATCTTAGCGGTAGAATCAATGAATGTTTTTGGTTCGGCTCCATAGGTTTGAGGATCGAGCAAACCCATAAACTCAGGGTTCTCCGGGGCAAGTTGCGCCAACTCTTCGGCACGTCTTACCACTTTCTCAAGAGAAGCATCATCAAATTCATTGATGCTTGCACCACCGGATTTTTTCCCGAAAAAGGTTTGAACCGAAAGGCTTACATCACTGTTCTCTCCAGCCGTGCTTACACTATTTCGCGCATAGCGAATGTTGCCGCCATCGGTGCCGCTTAAGTTTGCTTCAATGCCATCGGCTTTAGAGAACCCGACTACCTTCTCTAAAATTTTCTTAGCATCATCTTTGGATAGTATTGCCATAATTATTTACGATTTTCAATTTTAGAATTACGATTTAAATAGTCCGTCCTGTGTTAATAACATTCACTCCGTTGAAGCGTGTGGTGGCTGATCCGTGCGATACGGCATTGGATTGAGCCGGTTGTCCCTTACCATCACCAAAAGCACCATTCATCCGGTAGTCGCGATCATCACAAATCTGGGTGCACGAATTCCAGAACTCCTGCGTGTTAGCCTGGTAGGCAACATCTTTTAACATACCTATTATTTTTCCATTCTTTATTTCAAAAAACAGCACACCTCCAAACTGAAAGTTATACCGCTGTTGATCGATGGAGAACGATCCATCTTTTACAATGTAAATTCCCTTCTCAACACCGGCAATCATTTGATCGGGTGTAAGCTGCTGTTTTCCGGGTTGCAAGGATACATTAGGCATCCGCTGAAACTGAACATCACTCCAGCTTTGAGAGTAGCAACATCCATGCGATTCACTTTGACCCAACAAACTAACCTGATCACGGGTGGCCTGATAATTAACTAGCACACCATCTTTAATAATATCCCACTTTTTGCATTTCACCCCTTCGTCATCATAACCAACAGCACCCAGTGAACCTACTTCTGTTTTATCAGCAACAATGTTTACTGCATCACTTCCAAATTTGAATTTCTTCGATTGCCATTTATCAAATGTAAGGAAGCTTGTCCCCGCATAGTTTGCTTCATAGCCAAGCACGCGATCTAACTCGGTGGGGTGGCCCACTGATTCGTGAATGGTTAACCACAAATGTGAAGGCTCTAATACCAAATCATACTTGCCGGGCTCTACTGACTTGGCTGCAATCATCTCTTTAGCTTGTAGCGCAGCCATGGTCGCGTCTTCTACAATGTCGTACGATTTGTTGTAGAGTATTATTCCTCCTGGTCCTTGAATTTTGTCAGCGGCTTTACTGTCTAAGTATTCATACCCCATGCCTACCGGTGCGCTAAAAGCAGAACGGGTTTTGAATGAGCCCGAAGCGCGATCGACCATGGATACCTGGAAGTTTGGCCACGTGCGGTGAATGTCCTGATCAATATAGGAACCCTCGGAGGAAGCAAAATATTTTTGCTCATTCACTAAAAATATAAGACTGTTTACAAAGCTGGCTCCGTTCTCCATCGCTTTCGCATTCGCGTTAAGCAACAGTTCTACTTTCTCCTTTACGGGAACTTCAAATCCGTTTTTAACAATCGGAGTTTTCCAACTGATCTCGCCATAAGAAGGTGTAGCCGCAAGTTTCACCGGTTCTTTCTGAAATTTTGAATTTGCTTTTGCGATCGCCACAGCACGCTCGGCAGTTTTCTTTATTCCATCAGGCGTTACATTATTGCTGGCAGCAAAGCCCCAGGTTCCATTGACGATTACACGCACACCGGCACCAAATGATTCGGTGTTAGTAATCCCCTGAACTTTGCGTTCGCGCGTTGCAACAAACTGATTCAGGTATCGACCAATGCGCACATCAGTATAGGTTGCTCCCAACGATTTTGTTGTATTCAAAGCAACATCGGCCAACACTTTTTTCTGCGATGTGTCCATTAAAGGAACAAGCATGCGAGCCGGATCAATCTCATGACCAAATCCGTTAAACGGCAACATCATGGCGCCTGCGCCCAAACCTGCCATCTGTATAAAGTCCCTTCTTTTCATAGTTTAATTCAACATTTAACATTCATGATTCAAAATCTATTCAACTATTACATTCGGATTCCCTTTTTTGAATTTTAAATTATATAGTTCTTGCTGTATTAATAACATTCACTCCATTAAACCGTGTAGTAGAACTTCCGTGCGACACCGCACTTGACTGTGAAGGTTGACCTTTGCCATCAAAGAACGAACCAAAGAGTCGATAATCTTTTTCATCACAGATTTTTACGCAACTGTTCCAAAACTCCTGCGTGTTGGATTGATAGGCCACATCATCCAGCATACCGGCTATCTCTCCGTTTTTGATTTCATAAAATACCTGGCCTCCGAATTGAAAATTATACCGTTGCTGATCGATTGAATAAGACCCACGACCTGCAATGTAAATTCCCTTCTCCACATCTTTAATCATCTCCGTTAGTGAGTAAGGCTCCTTGCCGGGAGCTAAGGATACATTAGGCATGCGTTGAAACTGAACATCGCTCCAACTTTGTGAGTAGCAGCAACCATTTGATTCTTTTGCGCCAACCATGTGTGCCTGATCGCGGATGGCTTGCACGTTCACAAAGATTCCTTCTTTAATTAAATCCCAACGCTTACACTTCACCCCTTCATCATCATATCCTACTGCACCCAATGAATTTGGCTGCGTTTTATCCGCAATGATGTTTACCATCTTGCTTCCATAATTAAACGTGCCCGACTTCAGTTTATCCAAGGTGGCAAAACTGGTTCCGGCATAGTTTGCTTCATAGCCTAAGATGCGATCAAGTTCTAATGGATGACCAACGGATTCGTGAATAGTTAAACCCAAATGATTTGGCTCCAATACCAGATCATACTTTCCGGGTTCCACCGATTTTGCTTTCAGCTTTTCTTTGGCCTGCTTCGCGGCAGCGATCGCATCCTCTACGATATCATAGCTGTTGCGATAT
>Ga0154020_10000349_pt1 | contig 55899 bp, 44 predicted proteins | sample Klosneuvirus_201_FD_109709 | JGI IMG/M metagenome (GOLD analysis project Ga0154020, IMG submission 109709) | Active sludge microbial communities from wastewater, Klosterneuburg, Austria - Klosneuvirus_20160825_MG | ecosystem: Engineered > WWTP > Aerobic digester > Activated sludge | place... | reverse complement strand
GTATACGAGTACAATGTTGGTGTCCATGGAGTTCTCCGTTCTCTGTCTTGGTTTGTCGACCTGTAACAGTAACGGAACTCCATGGCATTTTCAACTCACCCTCAAGGTAGCAACTTGGGTTAAACTACGATTCCCTACCGTGTGACGGCGGGCAGAAAGAGAGTGAACGCTGTAGGTTCAGGCTCGGTTGGAAGCCCATCGACGGCGGCGCCAATATTGAGATGGCGGCCTACTGCATAAGGAGATGGATTGAAGAAGCTGATGTCGTCGCCGTACGTCACCAACATTTCGTCGGCGCGCAGCGCATTGGGCGCGATGGTTGCTTCCTCGACGGCCAACGCGGCCGCGCCTGCCACAAACGGCGTTGACATCGACGTACCGCTCCATGACGCATAGCCTGGCGTGCTGTTACTTTCTGCGCCCAACCCCACCGGGAAGGTGGAAGTGATGCCCACGCCCGGCGCCGCCAGGCTGACCCACTCCCCATAGTTCGACCATTCCGCGCGTTGTCTGTTTTCGTCCACAGCCGCCACCGCCAGGACGCCCGGCAATGACGCCGGACATTGCCGGGCGGGACTCCCCTCGTTGCCCGCGGCCGCCACCAGCACGACTCCCTGGCTGACGGCAGACGCAACCGCCTCGCGCAAGATGCGCGACCCACAATCCGCGCCGAGGCTCAAATTGATGACATCGGCGCCGTTGGTCACGGCAAGCTCAATGGCGTACGCCAGCAAAAACGTGTTGCCACGCCCTTGGTTGTCTAAAATGCGGATCGGCATGAGCTTGGCATTCGGAGCGATCCCGTGAACAATGCCGGCGACGTGAGTGCCGTGTCCCCATGCCAGCCCTGGCCCAATATCATCCGGGGCGGCGGTGTCGGAGATCATGTTGCTGTTTGCCAACAATATCAGGCTGCCGTCGAAGGCCGGGTGCTCCAAATCGATGCCGGTGTCGAGGATCGCTACGATGACGCCCGCGCCTGTCACTTTTTTCAGCGCGGGCGCCAGATTGACCTGCTCGAAGGCATGTTGATTGGCATAGCCGCTGTCCTCTGCGACGCCCCATTTCCAGGTGCGATACGGGTTGCCGGTGGGAGCACGGCTCACCCAGTTGATCTCCGCCCATAAGACGGGTGAATCTTTGTCATCATTAAGTTTGTCAACTTCAATTTCTTCATCGTCCTTGGTGGAAAAAAGATAGATGTTGGCGGAGGGCAACATTGCGCTCACCGTCATCTCATAGGTTTCCGCCAGAGACTGCGCTACCAATTCAGGGTGGTCAGTAGGCTTTAACCTCACGATCACCTGATTCGCCTCGAACGCGTCGGGGCGCACCTTACGCGCAGCGAATCGACCATCGGGCAGATAGCTGCCTTCCACCTCCAACCAATCGCCTGGAAGCGGCAACTGATTTTTGAACTTTGCGACGCTGGTCGTTGCGGTCAAGACGACGGAAACCTGCTCAGTTTCCTCAATCATAAGCACCCACTCGCCGGTAAACCCTGTGACGGGAAGAGCAAGTTGCCCGTGAAGCTCGTTGTCATGATCTCCGCCGCGGTTATGCGCAGCCGTTATCAGCCGTTCATCACCAGGCGCACCTTGTCCCTGGCGTGGTGCGGCTGTGGCCGGCAGCGAGCCAGCGGCGTGGACGCCGGCAATCAAAAATAACATCGCCAGCAGGCTGGCGCTGAGCGAAATCAGAATATGAGTTGTGCGCCGCTGTACAGTCGGTTGCGTGCACCGCATAGTTTCTATGGGCATCTGTTCTCTATTCATTTGTATTCCCCTTTTGGCGATGATGTTGCTTCAGAATCAGGGCAAGTACTAGCCAATGGCTGCGTAGGACGCCCAAAAATAAGGATGGCGCCCGCTTTGGATGGCATGGCGTTGCGCCTCGCGCAGCGCAGCCGACGGCGCAAGACGCCGCTCCATCAATTGTGCGTAGAAGTCGGTCATGATCTGCGCTGCGCTGGCATCGTGCACATTCCACAGGCTGACCACCAGCGACTGCGCGCCGGCGCCCAAAAACCCGCGCACCAGGCCAATCGCCTCGTCAGCCCCCTGCACCTGCACCGCGCCGCTCTCACACGCGCTCAGGACCACCAACCGCGCACGCAGCGGCAGCCGGTAGATCTCGCGCACGTCCACCCAGCCGTCAGCCAGCTTGAGCGCGGAGAAAAACGGGTTGTCCGGGCGGAAGAGGCCATGGGTGGCGAAGTGCAGGACATCGCCGCCGGTTCCTGCCAGACGCAGCGCTTCAACCCGCGCGTCGGCGTCGACAAAGACCTGCGCCGCGGCAAAATGGTGCGCCGCCGCCCGCACCTCCGCTTCGGCTTGTGGGATCGACGGCTCGCGCAATGCAAAGGCTACTAACGAATCAAATGGCTCTGGGCGCACCCGCCGCCGCCGCAGCAGTTCAACGCTGGCGCTCGGTGCATACCGCACCTCATACCCTTCAAGGAGATAGTGTTCGCCGTCCCACAGCGCATGAAGGGGCGCTAAATGCAAGCCTCCGTAGGGCACGATCAGCAATTGCTCGGCGTGCAAAAATGGGACGAGCGGTGCGATCACTAGATCGTGCAACTGATGCAACGCCTTTTGCGCGCCCCGCAGCAAGCGGTCGGCATGACGCGCGATATGATGGCCGCCAATTTCGACGCGGCCTAGCTGAAAACGCAGATCGGCCAACGCCGTCTTGACCTCGGCATCGGTGCAAAGACGCCGCACGAGCTGCACTTCAGCGGCGGCGACCACGAAAGCCATCCATTCGTCACCCGCGCAATAATAGACAATCGCCTGCTCCGTCTCCTTCAACGCCGCTTGCAGTGCATCGAGCGTCACCGGCTCGGCCTCTGCCAGCCACGGGGCAAGCTGCCACTCGATGCGCTGCAAAGTGGACTCACAAGCACGAATCTCCGCTGTGACGGCCTGACTGGCCGCGCGGCTCGTTGATCCTTCACCCAATAGTTGGTTGTAAAGCCAGGTAAGCTGCCGGCGCACCGCGACGCTGCGCTCGGCGCGCGGCGCGTCCGTCACCAGCTCGCTTTCGTCGACGGCGACCAGCAGCCGCTCCAGCAAAGCGCGCGAGCGGGCGCGTTCGACGATAGCAAACGCATTCGCCACTGCGTTTTCTTCCGGCGCGGGCTCATCAAGCAACGAGAGCACCAGATCGGCATAAATGGCGGTCTTGTCTGTCAGAAACGCAGTGCGGAAATCTTCGACGGGCAAAGCGGCGCGCTGATTTTCGAGCGTGGCCATGGCTGCCTCGAAAAGGCGCCGCGCGCCGGGCAAGTCGCCTTCAGCGCGCGCGACCTGCCCGCGTGCGTGCAGCACTTGTAATGTCAACTGCGGATAGAGCGCCTGGGCATCCGTCGGGGCGGCTGCCGCTAGCCAGCCCGACGCAAGCTCTACCAGCCGGCGCGCCTCCGGCTTGTCGTCGCGCTGGAGTGCAAGACGCAACGCCAGCAGCACCGCTTCGCTGCGCGTGCTGAGATCCCACGTCAATGCAGCGTCCTGGTCGGACGCCGTTGCTTCCGCTATCAGCGTGGCGAGCAACGTGGCAGCCTCATCGCGGGCGCCGGCTTGATAGGCAGCAACCGCCTGCGCCACGCGCACGCGGTTGCGCCAATAATGATTGTCTAGTTCTGCAAAGAGGCTAGCGGCAATTTCTAGCTGCCCGCGGGCGGATTCGACTGCATTCTCGCGCAGGGCGACCAATGCACGAAAGTAAATCGTCTGTCCCCATTCATAGCGTTGGCTGCTTTGCTCAAATAGCGCCAGCGCACGGTCGAGATCGGCGGCGGCTTCCGGCAACAGATTGAGCGACAGATGCGCGATCGCTTGCTCAAGGAACAGCATATCGGCGGCTTCCCACCGTTCGGGGACCGCGTCAACTTCGCTCGTGCCCAGGATGTCGATGGCAGCCGCGTTGAACTCGCGCAGCGCCTCGGCCACGCGTCCCGTGCGCGTGTAGAGATGTCCCAGGTTGGTGTGGGCGCGCCCGCGGTCATAGTGTGCGTCGGCTTGCGTGAGCATCTCGATTGCTATGCGCAACGTAGCTGCGGCCTCCGCCGGTTGATCCAGATAGGTCTGATAGACCGCAGCGTCGATCCCAAGCTGCCCCAACAGAGCGCGCAATTCGACCTGAGCCGCGACGTCATCGTTCACCGCCAGTTGTTGCTCCACCGTCACCCGGAGCGCCTGCATGACTTCCAGGGCTTCGGCATGGCGCTCTTGATAGGAGAGCAGTGTAGCGAAATTCTGCTGGGCCGCGGCCAACACAAGTTCCTGCTCCAACTCGCGCTGGTCAAGCTGTTCCAGTGCACGGATCGTAGTTTGGATCGTGGCGGCGGCCGCGGCAAAACGGCCCTGCATTGTCAGGATCTGCGTCAGACCCAGACCACTGCGCGCCAGAGATGTGGTCTCGCCAAGCGCCGCCCATAACTCGCCGGCCGCAGCCAGATTTGCCTCAGCGCCGGCCAGATCGCCGGCGAGCAGCGCCAACCGTCCCTGCGCGTAATGCAGCCACGGCTCGACCTCGGCGCTTTCACCAGTTGCCCGGTGCAAGGTATTGGCAAGCGCAAAGAGCAGCTCCGCCTCGCGCGGATTGCCCGCCGCGGCCAGGCTGTGTCTGGCAACTAGCGCCGCTGTGTCAGGTGCGATTTGATCGCTGCCCTGCAATTCGGCCAGCGCGTCCACTGCCGGCAATCCAGCCAACCGGACCGCCGCTTGCATCGAGATAGCTTCGGGCATTACGCGATCTCCAGCGCCTCGACTACAATCGTCGCCGCGCGTGGACGTGTAATAACCGCTCGATACATACCAGGGGCGATATCTTCGAGGCGGAAGAGGTTGTCTGCATCGGTTTCAACCCAATGGACAACCCTGTTCTGTGGGTCGACCAATTCCACCAATGCCGGTTCGTGGCCGCGCTCCTGATCGCCGGCAATCAGGTCGCCTTCTACGCGGCGCAACCGTCCGGAGCGCTCGACCATCAATTCAACTTCAACCTCGTCAGCCGCGTAAAGCTGGCGATAGGCAGCGTCGGCGCCGCTGCGCACACCCTGCAAGGCGGGTTGATGGCGGCTGTCCCACGTCAAAACGGCGTGCATCTGCTCTACAAAGCGCTGCACGCGCGAAGGTTGCTGCTGTACGTTGACGAACAGCGCGCTGTAGCGGTCAAGCGCAGCGGGGCGCGGCGCGCTGAGGCGGGCGATGGTCAGGTCCGTGGCCAACAGTTGCAACTCCTCCACTTGTTGGCGGCAGGTTGCACAGCTCGCCAGATGATCGGCAGCCGCGGTAAGGTCAGTAGCATCGAACGCCAGGGCAAAGAGTTCGTCAGGCGAAAAGTGCAGGGTCATTTTTTGTTTCCTGTGGCAACAGCTTCGTTTCATGCTGGGCAAAGGGGGACAACGGCGATATCGACAATGTGTTCTCGCCCTACGAAAGAAACTTAACCCCTTTCAACAATAGTGCGCGTAGGCAATTCGTATGATACATGAAGTTGTACAGTCGGGAGATCACGAAACGGTGGTGACGCCTATTCCCTCCAAGATCGTGCGCAGTTGCTGCAAACAGCGGTTGCGCGTCGGGCCGATGCTGCCCTTAGGCAGCCCCAACTGTTCGCTGATCTCCTCGTAGCTAGGCTCGGTATGATCCAAAAAGAGCAGCAACAAGAGTTGCCGGCAGCGACTCTGCAGCCGCTCCATGCCCTGCGCCAACGCCTCCTGCCGGCTCCAGGTGAGGAGCAGATCGTCCGGCGTCGGCGTTGTCGCAACGAGCAAAACCGTGTGGCGCCCTGCTTCGTCGCTCTCGCCGCCGATACCGCCTTCGCTGTCGAGGGACTCTTCCTGGCGGCGGCGCTGAATGACGCGCCACGTGACGCGCCGCGCGGTCGTTGCCAGCCAACCGGGCAGGCGTTCGGGGTCCTCGATCTCATGCAAGTTTTGCGCCAGCGCAAGAAATACTTCCTGGCCAACGTCATCCACCTCATGAGGCGTCAAACCATGCCGCACCGGTATCGCGTGCACCAGGCGCGCATACCGTTCGACCAGGCGCGACCATGCATCCATGTCGCCCTGAATACAGTGACGTACGAGTGTTGTCGTGCTCGGTTCATCCTGCGTACGAAGGTAAGTCACAGTCACACCTGTATCGTAACGGAAAAAGCTCCGTATTCATCTGCCGCTCGTCGTCATTTGCCCTGCGTCTAGGCGTCGCTTTCCAGACGCGTCCGCTGCAAGCCAGAAACAAGGGGTGGAGGCGAGCCAGCTTTGCGGGACATCCCGCCTCCTGGCCTGGCGCCGGCCAAACCATCCTGCTATCGCGTTTCACATAATGGCCTCAACATTATGACAGATTTGGGCGTAAAACTCTACTGGTAAGGTGTAAAGTTTGTGTGTAGGATGTCCACCAACTTGGCTGCACACGGCGCATGGTTTACGCTGTCGGTGCTGAAAATAGATTGGTGTAGGGGGTGGCGTAAACATGATCGAAACCAACGATCTGGTCAAAGAATATACCGCGTCAGGCAGTGAACCCGTGCAGGCGCTGCGTGGCGTAAGTTTGTCGATCAAGGCTGGCGAGATATACGCGTTGCTGGGGCCGAATGGCGCCGGCAAAACGACGCTGATTTCGATTCTCACCACACTGCTGCCACCCACCCACGGCCAGGCGCGCGTGGCGGGCTACGATGTCGCCACTCAAACGGCCGAGGTGCGGCGCCGGCTGGGCGTTACTTTCCAGGAGATCGTGGTCGACGCCGACCTGACCGGCCGCCAGGTGCTCGACTTTCATGGCCGGCTCTATGGGCTGGACAAGCGTACGCGCACCGATCGCATCAGTACGTTAGCCGAACTCGTGGAACTCAAAGAGGTGCTCGACCGCAAGGCGGGGACTTACTCCGGCGGCATGAAGCGTCGTCTGGAGCTGGCGCGCGGGTTGTTATCGGCGCCACAAGTGCTCTTTCTGGACGAACCAACGCAAGGGCTTGACCCGCAGAACCGGGCCAGTATCTGGCGTCACATCCGCCGGCTGCGCGATGAGGAGGGCATCACACTGCTGATGACCACCCATTCCATGGAGGAGGCTGAAGCGTTGGCCGACCGCGTCGGCATCATTGACCAGGGCCGGTTGCTCGTCGAAGGCGCGCCCTCTGCTTTGATTCAGGGGATGGGCGCTGATATGATCACGCTGAGTGGAACGGGGGACGTGGAGCTAGTTGAAAATCGTCTCCAAAGCCTGCCGGCCGTCACGCACATTGTCCATCACCCCGCCGAGGAAGCTGTCCGCTTTCAGATCGGCGTCGATAGCGGCGAGCGCCGTCTGGCGGAGATCATCGGCGTCGTGCTTGCCTCCGGCTTTCACGTGCAGCAGGTCTCTGTGCACCGTCCTACCCTGGGCGACGTTTTTCTGGCTTACACAGGGGATCAACTGCGCGATGAATGAAAGATTCACCCCCAGCAATCTGTAGCCACCCTCAGGTTGGGCGATTAGCCCGACGTATTCCGTCAACCACCAATGTCACGCCGGTAGCGTGATTTGGAGACTGTCGGCGCGGTCGCCAACGCCCACGCCACGGCATTCCACGCGGCTAAATCCGCCAATGACAGAAATGCGTCGGTCTGGGCGTGCGCCAGCGCCGCGGCCAGCCCAGCACATGCGCCAATCGCAACCCAGAAGGCCGCGCTGTTGCTTCTACCGCGCTGTTGCATCGCCCGCACCAGCGCGGCGACGCTGAGCACAAACCACGCCAACCCCAGCACGCCCCACGTCGTCACCAGTTCGAGCCAGAGGCTATGCGGATGAAGTTGGTCGACTTCCACCGCGCCCACACGTAGATAAGCAGGATAGCTCCAGAAAAAGCCGCCCGGCCCGACGCCCACCCAGAAGTGATCACGCCACAACGCCAGCGCGGCCCGCCACACCTCCAGCCGCAACACGACCGTCTCCAGGTTAGATAGGCGCTCCCACTGCCACACCAGCAACGCCAAGATCAGTGCGCCGCCGCCCATTAGCGCCAGGTAAAGCAAGCTTCTCCGCCGGCGCAGCCAGCGCCACAACCCTGGCCGCCGGCGCCCGGCGCAGCCTGCCATGACCACCAAACCTGCCGGCAGTCCGAACAAAAGCGCGCCGCGGCTGCCGGTCAGCACCAATGCCGTCACCACCACCAACACCGCCACCATGAGCAACACCGGCAGCAACACCGGCACCATCGGCAACATCGTCATCAGCGTTGTCTCACGCCAGCGCCGCGCCGTCATCAGCAGGAGTGCAAGCCCCAGAAACAGGCTGCGCTCCAAATAGAGCGCGGTGTGGTTGGATGAGAAATGTGGGCCTACAAGTCGCCGGATGCCATCTACCTCGACGCCGCCATTGTGCAGCCAGCCGGCCAGCCCGACCAGCGCCACCAGCACGCCCCCGGCAAAGAGCGCTGCCAAGACGCGCGTACGGTCGGCATCGGTGATCGCCAACACGCGCACCGCCCACCACAACAGCAGCGGCGCGAACACCACATCGAGCGCGCCGCGCACAAAGGCCGGCCAATACCAGACATTGAGCGCTGCCGCCAGGGTCATTGGCAGCAGCAGCAGCGGCGCCAACTCCCACCAAATGAGGGGCGGCGAGGGGCGAGGGGCGAGGGGCGAGGGGCGCAGGAGCGCGGGCAGCAGCGCAAAGACAAGCACGTGCGTCGGCGGTGCGGTCAATATGGCATCGACAAGCTGCACTTCCTTGTGCTGATAGTAAAAGGGGATGAGCGCCACTGCCAGCCACAGCCCGACCTGCGGCTGTGCAAGGCAAAGCAACACCACGACCAGCCAGCACACCCCGATCAGCGGCGGAAATGTCGCCAGGTAATAGACGAGCGCCAAACCGATCCAAGCACCCGCGTGAAGCCAGCCCGGCGCCTGACGGTAACGCGCCAACCCGCCCCGCCAGTCCACCAAACGCACCGCTGCCAGCGCACGCCAGCCAAGCAAGACGCCGGCAAGCAACAAAAGCGACCACTCGACCAGCGGGACAGGAAATTCGACGGTTGCCACACGCGTGCGTGGCGTCGTCTGCCAGGCGGCCAGGGCAGCGAACACCGGGGCCGGCGTCCCTGTCGCGTTCGTGAGCGCAAACCCCCAGGCAGGCATCCGTGGCGGCTCAGCGGGTCGATCGATCACCCAGCCCATCGTCGCCAGCCAGGGCCAGTCATGCCACGCTCGCGCCAACGCGTCGTGCGCATAAGTCGCCTGCGCCGCCGGCGTCACCGTGCCCCAGGGTGAATTTAGCGTGCGATTCCAGCCGTAGCGCACCGCCCAGATCGGCTTCTCGCCTATGCCGGCCTCGACCAAGGCGCGCCGGATCCAGGCAACGCGCCCAAAATTGAGCGTGTCCAGGTTCTGGCGAGGGTGAGCCGGGTTGTAGCCAAAGCCAAAGGGCTGCACCGCCACCACGTCGAAGAAGGGCGTCGCACCAGCCGCGATCATCCTTTGTAGAAAATAGACCTCATCGATGGCAAGGTGGCCGCGGTCGACCGTCGGCGCCAACGCGGCGGCAAGCACGACGGCATCGTCGTCCGCGCCACGAATGACCGGCGTCACCGCGCGCAACATCTGTGCATACTCGACCGGGTTGATGTGACGTGCGCCCCAGTGTGGCGCAATGTTCGGTTCGTCCCAGATTTGATAGTAGCGAATGCGATCGCCGTAACGCCGGGTGAAGGCATCGGCGAAGTGGGCGAAGTCAGCAAAGTGGGCGGGGGGCGCCAAGCCGTTGTCCATCGCCACATCCGCCGGCGCCAGCGCCCAATCCGGCGCACCGTTCAGGACGGCAATCGGCTTCAATCCTGCACTTGTGATGGCATCGACTAGCGCATCCGCCTCTGCCCAATCGAACCGGCCGGGTGCAGGTTCGAGCTTTCGCCAGTCGAACGTTTGGCGCACCCAGCCAAAGCCGGCTTGGCGCAAAGCCGCCAGGCGCGCCTCAGTGTTCGCGGGTAAACGTCCTGCCAACTGCACTGTAACACCGGCAAAAGGCAGGGAGGCGCCGGGCGCATCCATCGGCGGCAGCGCACGATCCAGACCGAAGCCCGCTTCCAGCGTTGCCCGCCACGTTAATCCGGCCGCCAGGATCCAAAAACAGGCCAGTGTATAAAGCAATAACAGCCGCAGCAATGCAAGCGCTGGGCGTAATTGCCAGGACTGTAGCCGTAAACGAGCACTACCGGCGGCATCAAGCTTAGCCTCTCGCCCCTCGCCCCTCGCCCCTCGCCCCTCCCCTGTCAGTGTGGTCGCTCCTGCTGGTCACGAATAATGACCGCCAGTCGATTGACTGTGTTCTGTTTGGCGATGATGAGGGCAAGCTTCTCTTCGTACTGCTTGAACACATGGCCGGAGACAGGCTCCAAATCGAGCCTGCGCAACTGCACCAACAGGTCATCGATCTCCTGCAGTGCATCCTGGAGTGGACGCTGCACGGCGCGCAACGCAACCGGCAGCGGCGCGCCGCCCAAGTCGATCACACCGGCGTGCCACTCCTCAAATTGCTGGCGCTGGCGTTTGAGCGGCTTGAGATCCGGCGCGTTGTCCGGTGGTGTGGTGCGACGCAGTGAAAAGGGGGGCATAAGCTGATCTTCCATTTCGAAAATGGCGCCGTCCGCGGCGTTGAGCCATAGCACAGGCGTGCCATACCCAATGCGGTCAGGATTCAACGCGTAGAGATTGGAACGGGCAAAGCTTACTGCACGGTGGACTGCGCCGGGGCAGTGGCCGCCGAGCAAGGCTTCATAAAAAAACTGTGCAAAATCACTTGCGACATTTTCCTCTATATCATATTGCATTGCAATCACGGCCGGCGCCCCGGTCTGCAACAACTGGGCGCCGACTGAGGCCAGCCTGCGCCCCAATGCGCCTTGCGCTGTGGCGCAGGCATTGAGCACGACCAGCTTGATGCTGTACGCACCTTCCAAAGCGACACGCAGCGACGACGCCGGGACGATGGCGGGTTCGTCGTGTTGCCACAGCAGCAACCCGTCGGGCTGCCCGTGTGTGACCAAATGCAGGATATCCGGTTGCTCCTGTGCGATCGCCTGCCGCAACTCCACGATATTGAAGCGCCCGTCCAAAACGCTGATCGTCACCACGCTGCCTGCCAGCGCGCCAAGCGCCGCCGACAAACGGGCGACCTCCGCCTTGCCGTCGATCTGCCCGGTCGGGTCTTCAGGCGTGGCGATCAACAGCCGCAGCGGCAGTCTGGTTACTAAAGAACGCACATGCCCAACATGGCGCAGCAGCTTCTCGACGCGTACAAAGGGCGTCTGGATGCTGCCGGCAAAGGCAAGATTTTGCTCCGGGTCGAACATGACTTCCCAGGGCAGGGCAGCTACGGCCGGCGGCTCTGCCATCAGCCGGATGCAAATGCCGTCGGTGTCATGATTCAGCTCAGTGCGCGCCCGCACCCATAGGTCGCGCACCTGGTCACGAAATAGGTGGGCGTAGAGCAACCCGCCCATTTCTTCCAGCACACGCCGCCCAACGCCGCCGCGCGCCTGATCCAGATGATCGAAGTAGGCTGTCCATTCCGGTTGTGTACTATCGGCGGCAAACAGCCCAGTCGCCGCGTGCTGGCGATAGACGGCATGCACCAGATAGGGCGTCTGCTGGCCGTGAATTGTGATGTCGAAGTCGATGAAACGGCAATGAGCCATAGGCTTTGACAGAGTTGCGCTCCCTCTTTAGAATGGCAAGACTGTCGAACTGACAGCAATTATTGTACACAAGAATGGCTTATGCAAACCAATCGACTGGACGCTTGGCGCGACGAACTGACGCGTCGCTGGCAATGGCGGCGCAAACATAACGATTTTACGGGGGTCGATTATCAGGATCGCATCAGTGTGATGACCTGGGTGCTCGTGTTCGGCTTTGGCCTGAGCCTGCTTTTGAAGATTCCGGCCACCGTGATTGGTTTTCGCGCGCTCGGTTCGCCGACGAGCGTGGAATTCTCAGCCACTACCGTACTGGCGATTGTGCTGGCGGTTGCCGCTTCCGCCGGGACAGAAAGCCTAATCCGCCTGCATCCCAAGCGTCAGGCCAATCGGCTGGGGTTGACCTGGGCCTATTGGGCGCTGCCGGCTGCTATTTCGATCATCACCGTCGTCTTGCTGCCCAGCATCCCTACGCGGTTGCTCCAGGTCGCCGTGATTCTGTTTTCGGGGCTGCTGTTGACGATTGCGTTTTTCAGCCTCTACGCCACCGTGGAACGCGGCCAGCCAGGCTTTCGGCGTGCGCGTCTCTGGCTCGATGCGTTGGCCTACGGCGCCGCGTTGCTGCTCTTTCTCTTTGTCTATCAATCGCGCACGCGCAGCCTGCTTTCCGGCACAATGGTCACCGTGACAGCCATGCTGCTGGCGATCGAACTGTTGCGCACCTCGACCAACGAAACTCGCCATGTCTTGATGTACAGCGTTGTGGTCGGCCTGCTATTGGGAGAAGTCACCTGGGCGCTCAATTATTGGCCGCTCTTGCCGGGGTTGACCGGCGGTCTGCTGCTGTTGTTGAGCTTCTATCTCGCCGTCGGCATTGCGCTGCAAGGGCTGCAAGGCCGCTTGACGCGGCGCGTGCTGGTTGAGTTCGCCTTCTTCGCCGTCATCGCCCTTATCCTGATCGTTGTCTTCGGCCCTGGTTTTTAGCGCTCCGTCACAGAGGCGATGACCTACGAAAACAACTTCGTCCCAAACGTGGAAGTAGACCCGGTAAAAAAAATTCGCTGTTGACAAATCTGTAGAAGTCCTCTAAAATCAGATTATGCAACCGCTTGCACAATTGATGCAACTAGTTGCACTCAGCGCTCCCACCTTTACTCTTTCCTTTGCTAAGTGAGTCATGAGGGGTTTACGCCCCGCCACTGTTCGCGCATCACCTTTGTGCGCAGTGGTCATCTGCTTCGTGTGCGATTGTCTGTCTACCCAAGGAGGAAAAATGAATCGGAAGATGAGTTCAGACGGCATGAGCCGGCGCGCGTTTTTACAGATCAGCGCGGCGACTGGCTTGTTGGTGAGTGCAAGCGGTGTGCTTGCCGCCTGCGCCCCAGCCGCGGCGCCGGCGGGGGCAGGCGCAGCAGCCGACGGCGCAAGCCAGGTTACGTTGCGCTTTGTGACCAACCACGGCGAAGCGGACGTCCCTCTCTTCGAAGCCGTGATCGATGCCTTTACGCAGGCGCACCCGGAGATTGCCATCGATCACCTGGATATTGCCGGCAACGAGTTTTACGACACGATCAATGCGCAGGGAGTTGCGCAGCAGCTTCCCGATGTCTGGTACACGCGCACCTTTGATGTGCCCGTCTACGCCAATAAAGGCTGGACGACCAGTATGCAGCCGCTCATCGACCGCGATGCAGCTGAGGTCAATGTCGACGACTTCTGGCCGGCTGAAGTAACCCAGATGCGCTGGAACAACGATCTGTATGCGCTGCCCTATGATTTCTCCAACGTCGGCATCTACTACAACAAGAAGATGTTCGACGATGCGGGGGTTGCGTATCCATCCGACAGTTGGACGTGGCCCGACCTGGTGGAGACAGGGCTGAAGTTTGCCCAGCAAGACGCCAATGGACAATTCACAGCCTGGGGCTTGCAGTTGTACAACTGGGATTGGGTGTTCCATGGGTTGATCATGGGATGGGGCGGCAAGATTTTCACCGACGACCTGAGCGAATGCATCATCGATTCGCCGGAAAGCCGCGACTGTTTCAAGTTCTTCATTGAAGCGCGCAAGCAGGGCCTCTACCCTGAAGCGGGCGCTGCGCCGGCCGGTGTGGATCCCTTTGCCAGCGGCCTGTTGCCGATGGCCTTCCAGGGTTCGTGGGCGACGACCTCCATGCGCGCCAATATTGGCGACAAGTTCGACTTCGATTGCGCGGCCATGCCACTCTCGCCGACAGGGAACAGTTGCATCAATGCGGCCGGCGGGGCATGGGGCATTGCCTCCAATGCCAAAGATCTCGAAGCGGCGTGGACGTTCGTCAAGTTTTTGACCAGCACCGACTCCACCAACACGCTGATTTCCGAGCCGTTGCGCAGCGTTCCGGGCCGACAATCATCGGTGCCGCTGTGGAATGAGACGGCCGCGGCGGGCGGTCTGCCGCCAAGCAACGTGCAGGTCTTCCCTGCGCAGATGGCAGGCGCCAATGCCGCTCCGTTCCCGTCCTACTGGCGCGACTACTCCAACACGTGGGCAAACATGATCGCCCCGATGATCGACGGCGTGACCGGCGATGGCCCGGAAGTGGTGCTGTCTGCCTTCCAGGATGAGATCAATCGCATCATCTCGCAGATGAACGCCTAACCAGCAGGTGAAGCCAGGGCATGTTGTGCAGAGCGGCGCTCTGCACAACATGCCCTGAGCGCCGGAGATCATGATGTCCATGCCAAAAACAAAAATGGCCCGACGCGAGGCAATCGAAGGGTTTCTGTTCATCATGCCCTGGTTGCTTGGCTACCTGATCTTTCGCCTGGGCCCGCTGTTGGCCTCCCTTTATCTGAGCTTCACGAATTACGGCGGCAGCGGCGCGCCCAAGTGGATCGGCCTGGATAATTACGTTTACATGCTGACCGAGGATCCGCGCTTCTGGGATTCGGTGCGCTCGACCCTTTCCTTTGTCGCCGGTTTCTTGCCACTGAGCCTGGTGATCGGTCTGGGCATCGCGCTGCTGATGAACCAGAAGGTGCGCGGCATTCTCGTCTTTCGCGGCATCTATTATTTGCCTGCGGTGACAACCGGCGTGGCCGTGGCCCTGCTGTGGCAGTTTGTGTTTCACAAACAATATGGCGTGCTGAACGGCATTCTGAGCTGGTTTGGCGCGCCGCAGATCGGCTGGCTGGTCGATCCCAATGTCGTCATGTACGCCTTCATCCTCATGGCGCTGTGGGGCGTTGGCGGCACCATGATCGTTTATCTCGCCGGCTTGCAGTCCATTCCCAGTGAACTCTACGAGGCGGCTACGATTGACGGCGCCAACAGCATCCAGCGCTTCTGGTCGGTGACGCTACCGCTGCTGACGCCGGTGATCTTCTTTAACGTGATTACCGGCTTGATTGCGGCGTTCCAAATTTTCGAGAATGCCTACATCATGACCAGCGGCGGGCCAAACTTTGCCACCTACTTTTTTGGGCTCAACATTTATTTTACGGCATTTCGCTCGCTGCGCTTTGGCTATGCGTCCACCATCGCCTACATCCTGTTCATCCTGATCGCCGCGCTGACCTTGTTCGTGATGAGCACCTCGCGACGCTGGGTTTACTATGCCGGAGAGAAAGAATAAACGGGTAAGTCTTGGGAGAACCGAGGATGGCGCATGAGAAACTGTTTGAAAAGCCCTACCACGAAGCCACAAAGGGCGCAAAGAAGCACAAAGTGGGCGATCAAAGAGACGCTTTTACGTGCTGCTTTGCGCCGCTTAGCGTGCTTAGCGTCTTCGTGGTTACTTTTCAAACAGTCTCTGAGAGACAACAGTCTGTGCTGCTGACACGATTGGAGACGCATCCATGTACAAAGGGCTAGGCATTGCGCGGGGCCGCTGGTTGGGGGCGATTGCCACCTATGTCGTGTTGTTTGCAGGGGCCGTGGTGCTGATGATCCCGTTCTTCTGGATGTTGAGCACCAGCCTGAAAACGCTGGACGAAGTCAACACCTGGCCAATCACGTGGATTCCCAGGCAGCTTGTCTGGCAAAACTACGCAGACGTCTTCGAACTGACCCCTTTTGCGCGCTTTATCCTGAACAGTATCATCCTGGCTGCGGGCGGCATCATCGGCAGCGTGATCAGTTGCTCGATCACTGGCTTCGGTTTTGCGCGGCTGCGCTTTCCTGGGCGCTCGTTCCTGTTCTTTGTCATGCTGACGACCCTCATGATGCCGGCCTGGGTTGTCATCGTGCCGCACTTCATGATGTTCAACGCGATTGGCTGGCTCGACACCTTTCTGCCGATTATCGTGCCGTCATTCTTTGGCAACGCGTTCTATATCTTCCTCTTTCGCCAATATTTTCTGGGCATTCCGAAAGAGTTGGAGGACGCCGCGCGCGTAGATGGCTGTTCCACCTTCCGCATCTTCTGGCAGATCTTCCTGCCTATGTCGCTGCCGGTGGTCGCAACCGTGGCGATCTTTGCCTTCTTCTACTACTGGAACGATCTGCTTTATCCGCTGGTCTATTTCCGTTCGCAGCAGAACTTCCCGGTCAGCCTGGGGATGCGCATGTTCCAGACTGCTAATTTCAACGTCATCCACTACCCGCGCATGATGGCGGCTGCGCTGATGTCGCTGATTCCGTGTGTGCTGCTCTTCTCGGTGGCGCAGCGGCTCTTTATTCAGGGCGTCGTGATCACCGGTGTTGAAAAATAGGCCAACCATGAACTATCTTCAGCGTTTTCTCAATTCCATGGATTACACAAGCGTCGATCAGGTTCCCAACTGGGAGGCCGGCGTCTGGGCGCAGACGGCGCAGCGTTGGCAGGCGGAAGGACTGGTCACAGGAAGCCTGCATTGGGACTGGTTCGCCGGGGAGGCATCCTTGGGCATGGATCCGCGCGAATTCATCCACTTCACCAGCAAGATGATCCCTGCCTTCGAGCAGGAAGAGCTGGCGACTGATGACGACACCGTGACCTTCCGCGATGAGAAGGGCATCGTGCGGCGCGCGCTGAAAGCTGGCTCGATCGGCGGAGCACGCATGTCCATGGATGAGTACATCGCCTTCCCGGTCGTTGGCCCAGCCGATTGGCAAGACGTAAAGCAGCGCTATCCCGCGGCTTGCGCCCAGCGCTATGAACCGAACTGGGAAGCCTGTCGCGTCAAAGGCTGGGCGGAGCGCAAGCACCCGCTGATCTTTGGGCCGAACTGCTCGACGCTTGGCTTCTACTGGGTTGCCCGCGAATTGCTCGGCTTTGAGGCGCTTTCCTTTGCGTGGTATGACCAGCCCAACCTGATGCACGAGATCATGGAGTTCTGGGCTGATTTCCTGATCGAGACCGCGCGCCCCGTACTCGAGCACACGACGCTCGAATACATCTGCCTCAACGAAGACCTGGCCATGAAGACCGGGCCACTGCTGAGTCCGCAAAGCTACCGCACCTTCATTTATCCACGGCTGTGCAAGGTGATCGAGTTCTACAAGAGTCACGGCGTGCGCTATGTCTGCATCGACACCGATGGCAACCCCGAAAAACTGATCCCTATGATGCTCGACGCCGGCGTCGATGCTTTGTGGCCGCTGGAACGCGCGGCCAACCAGGATCCACATCGCCTGCGCCAGACATTTGGCAAGACGCTGCGGCTGTGGGGCGGCGTCGACAAGCGCGCGCTGGCCCAGGATCGTGCGGCCATCGATCGGCATCTGTTGTCGCTGCAGCCCTTGATCGAGGAAGGCGGCTTTATCCCGACCGTTGACCACACGGTGCCGCCGGACGTGAGTTGGGAGAATTTCCAATATTACATGGAACGCAAGGCGTTGCTGCTGCAAGCAAAACTGTAACGCGTCCAGCTTTGCCAGTTTGAGGACACGAACGCCGCATGACCAAAGAGCATACAGTTGCCTGTTATTATTTTCCCAACTATCACGCCGACGCACGCAATGCGGCCACGCATGGCCCCGGCTGGAGCGAATGGGAGCTGGTCAAGCGCGCCGAGCCGCGCTTCGCCGGCCATCGCCAGCCACGCGTGCCGGTGTGGGGCTACGAAGATGAAGCGGACCCTATCGCAATGGCGCGCAAAATCGACGCGGCCGCGGATCACGCCATCGACGCCTTCATTTTTGACTGGTACTGGTACGATGACGGCCCCTTTCTGCAACGCGCGCTGGACGAGGGTTTTCTCGGTGCAGCCAACAACGCGCGCATCAAGTTTGCGTTGATGTGGGCCAACCACGATTGGACCGATATTCATCCTGCCGCGCTCAACGGCGTGGGCAGTCGTGCGCGTCTGCTCTATCCGGGCCGGGTCAGCCAGGCGACCGTTGACACTGTCGCCGATCACGTCATCAAGCACTACTTTTCCCATCCCTCCTATTGGAAGATCGACGGACGCCCCTATTTCTCCATCTACGACCTGCCTACCTTTATCGATGGTCTCGGCGGTCGAGTGCAGGCGCGCGCGGCGCTAGCCCGCTTTCGTGCCAAGGCGAAGGATGCCGGCTTTGCCGATCTTCACCTCAATGTGGTGCTGTGGAATCTTGGCATTCTTGCCGGCGAACAGAGTCTGCCCGATGCAGATGCGCTGGCGCACGATCTGGGCTTTGACAGCGTGACTTCCTATGTCTGGATCCATCACGGCGCGTTAGACCACTTCCCGGTCACCGACTATAACGTTGTGCGCGACCGTTATATGGCCTATTGGGACGAGGCGGAGAGAACTTTTACGCTGCCCTATTACCCAAACCTGACGATGGGGTGGGATGCCAGCCCACGCACGGTGCAGTCCGATGGATTCGTCAACGCACGTTACCCCTTTATGCCACTTATTGAGGGCAACACACCGGCGCGCTTCCGTGACGCACTCGTTATGATCCGGAAGCGACTCGACACTGCTCCTGCCGGACAGCGCATCCTGACGATCAATGCCTGGAACGAATGGACCGAAGGCAGTTACCTGGAGCCGGACGTCGAAACCGGGATGGCCTATCTTGCAGCCATCAAAGAGATCTTCGGCCAGTAGAACGTATAACTAGAGAAAATGGCGACCATCTACGATGTTGCAAAACGCGCTGGCGTGGCCCCATCCACCGTGTCGCGGGTCTTCAACAAGAATGCATCCATCAGCGCCAAGACCGTAGCGCGTGTTATGCAAGCCGCGCGCGATCTCGACTACGACCCCAACCCGCTGGCCAGTGGGCTTGCTTCGAGCCGGACGCTGATGGTGGGTCTGGTCATCTCCGATATCCAAAACCCGTTTTCATCGACGCTGGCGCGCGGCGTCCAGGATAGCCTGGAGCGGGAGCGTTACATCACGATCATCGTGAACACCGACGGCGACCCCGACAAGGAACTGGGCGTGCTGCGCGAAATCTACCGGCGCGGCGTCGATGGCTTTATCATTGCGCCGCCGCAGCATGGCAACGCCGCCGAACACAACCGCTACATCATCGACCTGACGCACAAAGGGCTGCCCGTGGTCACCGTCGGGAACTGGTTGAAGGACGCCAAGGTGGATTATGTGACCAGTCGCGCCCAGGATGGCGCCATGGCCGCCGTCGATCACCTGGCGGGGTTGGGGCACCGCGCCATCGCCTTTATCGGCGGCCATACCACGCGTGGCGTTGCCGTAGGCCGTTGGCTGGGCTATCAGGAAGCCATGCTCCAGCACGGCCTGCCGCTTTGCCCGGCATGGATGTTGGAGACCGACGTTTCGCTACAAGGCGGTGAGGAGGCAATGACCCGCCTGTTGGCCCTGCCCAACCGCCCGTCGGCAATTCTCGCCGTGAACGATCTGGTGGCGCTGGGCGCCATCAACGCGTGCCGCAACCAGGGGTTGCAAGTTCCCGCCGACATGTCGATCGTGGGATTCGACGACATTCCCTATGCGGCCATGGCCGCGCCGCCCTTGACCACCGTGGCGCAGCCTGCCTACGAATTGGGATATCGGGCGGCTGAACTTCTCCTGCAACGGATGCGCGCGCCGGATGCACCGGCGCAACAGGCCATACTCGATTGCCGGCTTATCGTACGCCAGACGGCGACAGCTTACCGGACAGAATTGATCAAACCTTCCGCAACAAAACCAAATGGAGTTGACCGTGAACCTTAGCTATGAGCAGTATCTCGACAAAGTGCTGGGCGGCTGGATCGGCAAGTCGATGGGCGGCGCGGTCGGCACGCGCTTCGAAGGCTACAAGGGCTGGATCGAGATCGACCCGGCCGACATGTTTCCTGCGGCGATGCCGCCGAACGACGACCTGGATCTGCAGGTGCTCTGGCTCAAGGTGCTGGAGGAAAAGGGGCCGGCGCTCACCTCCGACGACCTGGCGCAGGCGTGGCTCGACGGCTGCTGGTATCCGTTCAACGAATATGGCATCTTCCGCCGCAATTGGCGTTTGGGCATTCACCCCCCGATGTCAGGACGCTTTGGCAATCAGTTCTGGGAAAATGGCATGGGTTGCCCCATCCGCGCCGAAATCTGGGGCTACGTCTTCCCCGGCGCGCCGGACCTGGCCGCGCACTATGCAGTCAAAGATGGCACGCTCGACCACACCGAGCAGTCGGTCGGCGCCGAGATGATGTTGGCCGCCATGTCCTCCATGGCCTTCTTTGTGAGCGACGTCCGGCGGCTGGCCGCCATGTTCATCCATTACTTGCCCGCGGGCACGCCGATCGCCCGCATGACGCGCGCCGCGTTTGACGCCTACGACCAGGGAGTTCCATTGCGCGCCGCGCGCGACCGCATCATGGCGATGGAAGGCTTCCCAGAAGCGTGCGACTCTCAGGTCAACGTGCCCTTCACCTTCCTGGGGCTGCTCTACGGTGGCAATGATCTGCAGGAAACTATGCTGGCCGCACTGCGCTGTGGCTACGACACGGACTGCACCCTGGCCACCGCGGCCGCGCTGCTGGGGCAGATTCTTGGCGCCAGCCGCATCCCGGCGGCGCTGAAGGAAGCGGTCGGCGACGAGCTCGTCATGGGCATCGAGTATCGCCGCGCCGAAATGACGCTGACCGCGCTGGCGCGCGACACCGCGCGCGTCGGCGTGCTGATCAACCAGACGCTTCCGACCGGCGTCACGATCACCGGAGCGCCCGCAATGGCGGCGGCGCCCCCAGCCTGGACCCCGCCGCCCGTCAAGGTCAGCGTGGAATACGCTGGCCTACCCACGGCAGCGCCCGGCGAGACCGTCCAGGTGACAGTTGCCGTGCGCGGCCTACAGGAGGCGACGCACGTGACCATGCGCGGGCCGGAAGGCTGGACCATCGTCCCTGACACTTTCACCGCAACGCCGGGGGCGACGCACACGCAGGTTGCTCTGTACGCGCCCGTCCACGCGGACGCATGGCCCATGCGCCAGCTCTTCCACGTCCGGGTGGACGCCGCCGAAGCGGTGGAAAGCACCTTTGGCATAGCGGGCAGCGGGCTGTGGCGCTTCCTCGGCGTCTATTACGACGCGCTGCCGGAGCCGGAGAATGTACTGCAAAGGCAGCGCCGCTTTATGCAGCACTTTGTCTCCCTGCAACGTGCGTATTTGCCGGAGCCTGTGGTCGATGTCGAAAAAGAGTATCAGCACTGGTCGCACGCGCTGGGCCGACCGGCCGTAATCTATTCGCGGGAGAACGAGGTCGACCTGTCGCAACTGATCGGGTTGCGCGGCCCCTACTGCGCCTACCTGACCCGCACCCTCTTTGCGCGTGAGGAGCAAACCGTCTATTTCGTCATCGGCAACAACGACGGCTATCGGCTCTACCTCAACGGCGAGCTTGTTCACGAGACCGAAGAATGTCTCTGGTGGACGCCCTTCAATAACATCCATCCAGTCACCCTGCGCGAGGGAGCAAACCACATTGTCGTAAAGCTACTCAAACGCGGCGACGACCTGCGCTTCACCTTTGGGGTGCGCGCACGCACCGGCGCCCAAGGCCAGAACGCGGAAGACTGGGTGGTCGATCTGAGCGACGACGCTTCCTTTCTGGCGACGCCGACAGCGATAACCGCGTGACCTGGTGCAGACGGAGCAAAATAAATGGGTCAACCGGATCTCGTGTGGTTACGTGCCGGGGACGGGCTGATCGCTGTCTGCTCGACCGAAGCACCGCAAGCCCGTCCCCGGCACGTAAGACCCGACCACATGAATTCCGGTTGAGCCTAATAAATTAGCAGCCAGCAGCTTCAATCGTCTGGAGGCCACCGATGGAGACCCTGTTTTTGATCAGCAACCTGCTTGTCATGCCGTTCTGGGGGCTGATGATTTTCCTGCCGCGCTGGCGCGGGACGGAACGGATTATGGCGTCGCTGTGGCCGGTGGCGGTGACGGCACTCCTGTACACTGTGCTGGTGCTGCCCAATGTGCCGGCCCTCTTGCCCGCGCTGAGCAACCCTGACCTCGCGACGATCGCAGCGCTGCTCGGCGCGCCGGCCGGGGCGACGGTGGCATGGGTGCACTTCCTCGCCTTCGACCTCTTCGTCGGGCGCTGGGTGTACTGGGATGGGCGTCGCACCGGGCTGCGCGCCTGGGTGACATCATTGATCCTTTTCTTTGTCTTGATGGTCGGACCGCTAGGCCTGGTGCTCTATCTGGCAGCGCGCAGCTTAAAAACGCACACCGTTTCGCTCGTTACCGAAGCTTGAAATACGGAAGCCCATCATCCTATCTATGCTTGTAACGATTCAGCCATCACAAGCATAGACCACGGATGGGGCGGATTAGGCGGATTCTCACGGATTTCCACCCGAAATGTATCCAGATTTTCCGTCTAATCTGTCTAATCCGTGGTCTATAGAACTGAAATGAATCGTTATCTTTGCTTTATAGCGCCGCGCCTGGCAATTTGCTCGCGCCCTTATGGTTCTGTCGGGATGCTGGCGCAATTGCTAGGAAATTGTCAGGCAAGCGCTGCAGAAGTAATGCTACACTCGAAGTGCGCAGGTGCGGCGCCAATCACGCAAAACCGAACCTGCCACTGTGGAAGTTGTCTGCTGTCTGCGTCGCGATGCTTTCTCGAGCAGGCAGCCTGTGCAGAAAGGAGGCAGTCCGTGAATTACACCCTTTCCTTCACTTCTCACGCCCTTTTCCGCATGGCGCAGCGCAATCTGTCGCTGGCCGATGTCATGTTTGTCGTCACGAATGGCACGCGCTACTGGCGCGCCGGCGCGCTGCACCTCGTGCTGCTTTTTAAGGACATTCCCAAGCACGAACAGCGTCAGTTTGCGCGCCTGGAAGGCACGGTTGTGCTGCTGGATCGGGAGGGCGAGGAAGTGCGCACCGTCTATCGCGGCAATGCACGCCAGATCAGCAAGCGCATCCGGTGCAAAACCAAGCTCGATCTAAAGAAGGGGCGAGCGTACGCACCGCAGGAGATGATGGCCGAGTATTAAAGTGGTGCAAGATAGAAAAGCCGAGTTTCTTTGAGAAACTCGGCTTTTGTTTGCCCTCCGGGAATGGGTCAAATGTCATGCCGCCGCTTGCTGGATCGCCTGTTGAAACTGCTCGATCTCCTGCGCGTCATAAACCTCGTATTCGCCCTCAGAATTCACTCGATACAGGTCATGCTGCCAGAGCACTGGCTCCGCCGCGCCAGGGCGATGACCCCACGGCAGATGCGTCTGCGTTCTGCCATTGACAAGCCCCCAATGAATCGCACCGACGCGCTGCTCCAGAAAAATCGGCAGGCAGTCCGCCACGGTGGAGGCGCGCGGACGGTTGAGCCATTCCGTGCAGATCAAGGGTCGGCCATGCGTCTTCAGGCCGGCGATCTGTTGGCGCAACTCAGCCGGCGTGTCGTAGTTGTGAAAGGTAATCACATCGGATGCGGCCAGCACGAATTGGTTGCAGTTGCTGTCGCGGCCAAAGTAGCCCGACGTGATCGGCTGCTGCGGATCGATCGTCTGTGCCCAGCGAAACGCATCGGTCAGCAGCGGCAGCGTATCGTCGCCCATGCCGCTGTTGCCCGGCTCGTTGTACAGATCCCAGCAGACGACCCGCGCGTCCGTACGGTGCTGCGCCATGATGGCCTTCACGTACTGCTCCAGCCGCGGGCGCTGCTGCGGGTCGCGCACGCGCGTGTGGCCCGGACTGGGCGTCCAGCCGTTGGCGTACCAGCCGGCCACCACCTCCGGCTGTTGTCCAAACTCCGGGTCGGAGATGGCGCCAAAGACGCAATCGTCGAAAAAGCAGGGCATCACGCGCAGGCCGTGTCTGGCGCAGATCGCCAAAAATGTGTCAAAGCGATGCTGGAACGCCTCCGGCTCCGCTTCCCACACTACGAAGGGCAACACCACGCGCAGGACGTTGAAACCGACCGTTTGCGCCAGCGCCAACTCGCGGTCGATCAGCGCCTCGTCGAAAGCATACGCCATCCACATCTCGGTGTAGCTGATGCTGTTGGCCGGCACGTAGTTGAAGCCACACAGCCACGGTTGATCGTTGCACCACGACCACGCCTGCTCAACTGACCAGCGCGCGGACGGCATCGAAGGGGAGGTATCGGTAGCGGTCGTCATGAGGATTCATCACCTTTCTGGCTGTAGTTGCACGGAGAGCGATTGACGATAGGGGCTTCTCGACGCAGAGCCGCGGAGATGCAGAGGTTCGCAGAGAAAAACAAAAAGCTCTTTGCAAGCGTTTCTCTGCGTTTTCTCTGCCGCTCTGCCTCTCTGCGTCAAAACAAGAGACACTTTGAACACTTTTTACCAATCAAGAACACTTGCGCCGTCGGTGGGAGAGACGGCGTAAATGGCCGGCGTCCCCCCCGTCGCCTGCTGATAGTGTGGCCCCACATGGCTGACAAAGGCGTCTGTCTGCGCCCCCTCCACCAGCGCCACCAGGCAGCCGCCAAAGCCGGCCCCCGCCTGCCGCCCGGCGATGAAGCCGGGCGCGCTGCGCATCGCCGCCAACATGGCGTCCATCGACGGCACGCACAGTTCGTACAACTCGCAGGCGCCGGTGTAGGAGTCGGCGAAGAGGCGGTGCAGCGCGGCGCAGTCGCCGGCGGGCAGCGCCTGCGCCATCGCCTGCACGCGCGCATTTTCTTCGACGATAAAGCGGCAGCGCCGCGCCACCAGATCCGGCAGCAGGCCAACGTATTGCTCGAACTCCGCCACACTCACATCCCGCAGCGCGGCGACGCCGGGCGCGACCGTACGGATCAGGCGCACGCCCTCCTCACACTGGGTGCGACGTTCGTCATACTCAGTGCCGGCGAGATTGCGCGGGGCGCGCGTATCGCCGATCACCACCTGGAGGCCAGCGGCGAGGGGAATATCCTGGCTGGTGAGGTGGCGGGCATCGAGCAGCAGCGCACAGCCGGCGCGACCTACCGCCGAGGTGTACTGGTCGAGAATGCCGCAGTTGACGCCGACAAATTGATTCTCGGCGCGTTGCCCCAGCCTGGCCAGCGTGACCGGGTCGATCGTCTGCCCGCTGAGTTGTTCGACCAGACGCGCCGCCGCCATCTCCAGCGCGGCGGAGGAACTCAGCCCGCTCGCCACCGGCACGGTGGTGTGGACAAGCGCATCAAAGCCGCGCACGGTATAGCCCGCGGCCTGCATGATTTTGACCACGCCGGCCATGTAGTTCGTCCAGCGCGCCCGCCGGTTGAATTCGATCTGTGCCAGGTCAAACTCGCCGCCGCCTTGTACGTTGAGCGAGTGTAGCCGGATGCGACCGTCATCGCGCGGCCGCGCCGCGATCCACGTGTCGCGGTCGATGGTCATGGTCAGGATGAAGCCGTCGTTGTAGTCGGTGTGGCTGCCCATCAGATCGACGCGGCCGGGCGCGCGCGTCCACAGCGTTGGTTCACCCCCGTAGAGGCGCATGAATTCGGCTGCCATCTGCGTTCGGCGTGCTTGCCTGTTCATGGGGATTCCTTTCGTGTATGGCTCATTTTGACGCAGAAACGCAGGGGGCGCAGAGCAACCCATAGCACCCTCTTGTTCTTCCTATGCGCATCTCTGCAACTCCGCGCCTCCGCATCAAGCAGTTTCACTCTTCTCATCCAGCGATGCAAAGACTGCCAGCAGCGCGTCGACGTTGGCCATGGGAATGTCGGACATCATGCGGTGGGAGGGCGCCAGGATCAGCCCGGTGTTGTCGGGCGCCAGTTCGCGCATCGCTTTGGTCGCGGCGACCCGCACCTCATCCGGTGTGCCAAAGGGGAGCGTGCTTTGGGTGGAGACGCCGCCGTAATAGGCCAGCCGCTCGCCAAAGGTGGTGCGCAGCCAGCTAAAGTCGCACACTTCCGGCTGCACCGGGTTGTAGACGGTCAGGCCGATCTCGACCAGGTCGGGCAGGATCGGCTCAATGTGGCCGTCGGAGTGCATCAGGATGGGCAGGCCGGCGGCGCGGAAGGGCGCAAAGAGCCGCGCCAGCCGCGGCTTGATCAGCGTGCGCCACATCTGCGGCGAGATGAGCATGTTGACCTGGCCGCCATAGTCGTCGCCAAAGTAGCCGCCGTCCACGCCCAGCGCGATAAAGCGCTCGATCAGCGCCACCTGGATATCGGCGACGCGGTCGAGCAGCGCGCCGGCATAGTCAGGCTTGCCCGCCATGTCCATGAAAAATTCGACCATGCCGCGCAGCGACCACGCCCGCTCGAAGAGACTCCAGCCAAAGTTGGGCATCAGGAAATGCTGGCCCTGATCCTTGGCAATGATGCGTTCGGCGTCGTCGAGCAGACCGGGCGCGTGCGGATCAGGCCAGGCAAAGGCATCGAGGTCCGGCTCTTCCTGCAGCGGGCTGACGCGCACAAAGTAGCCTTCCTCGCCCGTGTCAAAGCCGGCGCCCCACCAGTCGAACTTGACCGAACGATCCTCGTTGTAGCGCTCCGGGTAGGTCAGGTCGAGGCGCAAGAGATGATTGTCGAGCCGGCCGGGCAGTTCCTGCACCGTCACGCCAAAGTGCGCGGCCATCCTGGCTGCCTGTCGCCCCGTGTAGTTGATCTGCGTCGGCAGGCGATCCACGGCGTCGTAGCGGACCGCGCGGCGCACGCGCTCTTTGTGCGTTAGTTGCATGGTCTTCTCCTTGTTGCGACTGTGTAGCTGAGCTACGAATGGAACGCGGATCAAACGGATTTCCATGAATTTTTATGAACTATATAGGTCACAGATTAGACGGAAAAATCCGGATATTTTCGGATGAAATCCGTGAGAATCCGCCAAATCCGTCCCATCCGTGGGCTATTTTTGCGATGGCTGAACAGTTACATCTCTTGCAGATCAAACCCCTACAGACGCGCCAGATCAAACGCTTTCACGGCACTCTCGCGTCCCAACGCTGCCTGCACCAGCGCCGGCCACCAGTTGCTCTGTTCGCCAAGATGTTGGTATTCGTCAAGCACACTGGCGGTTGAGGCGCGCAAGGCCCAGCCCTGTTCGACGGCCTCGGTGGGGCGCAGCCTGAGCTTGGGCAGCAGCCACGCGCGCCCGATGTGCACGTGCAGCACTTCATCCGCCCAGTCGTAATCCTGGATGTGGGCTGCCAGCGGATCGCCGGCGTTGCGGCTGATCTCATACTCCAGCCGTTTGCCACTGTTGCCGGGCATCAACTTCTGCTCGATCGCATAGAGCACGGTGTGCGCATCCTCTGTGTCCAGCGCTAAAAGCCGAATCGCCATCCCCGGATGAATTGCGATCAGCCGCTTCCAGTCGATGCCCAGCGCTTCAAAATAGATGCTGCCCAACATGGCGTGGCGCACCTCGTCCCACAACTGGCGCGTCATGTCCACGTAGTAGCGCCAGGCTTCGTCCTCCGCCTTCAAGATGATGCGCGCCATATATTCGGGCACATCCATCTCGACCACGCGGCGGCACATCAACGCCAACGTGCGCTCGTCGAGCGGGACATCTTCATTTAGCGAGACCTGGCGCTGTGGGTTGACAAAGGTCCAGCGCAACGCAAAGCGTTCATCGCGCTGCGGGAAGAAGTCCGGCGCGAAGGGCGCATCAGATCGCGACGCAGGAGAGTTTCCCGGCCGGGGAAGGTCGCCCATGATGCCGCCGGCCGCCTGCAAAAATGACGCCAGATGTTCTTGCCAACGTGCGGCAGTCGCTTGCACTGCCGGCGGCTGGCTGCCGGCTGCCACTGCCTGCTGACCCCATGCATCGCTCTCGGCTTCGTCGAGTAGAAGGTGCTTCAGCAAGTAGTGCGTCGGGTAGTCAGCGATAGGATTGATTGCGGCCTGGTGGTCACGGTAGGCGGCAAGCAGCGCCGGGCGTACGACCCCGTAAAGCCCCACCAGTTTTTCGACGCTGTTCTGGGCCAGCAGCAACTCGTCGAAGAGCCGGTCCAACGCGGGGTCGGGGCTGACATCCATACGCGGGGCAGGGCTGCGCATTTCGCTGATGCGCGTGCGAATTGCATCGACGTGGCGCGCATCCAGGTGCAGATGCAGGCCAAGCGCCTCCTTGATCTCCCATTCGGGCGTCGGCGCCAGCCAGTAGAGCGCCGTCTCCACCAGCCGTTTTTCGATCCAGGCGTAGCGCAACAGGCGGGTCACGTTTTGCTCTACACCGTAGCCCACCGTCGAGGCAGCCGCGTACGTGGCGAGCCCAGCCAAGGGCGGCAGCGGAAGCGCAGGTTGGACAGTCCTCAAATCGGCGGGCGCCGATGATAGCGGCATGAAATGCTCCGTCATGAACAGTATGAAACCGATTTCCGAGTATCCGCAGAATATCATCGAAAACGACTGGCTGTCAAGCAGTTTACGCAGACAAAAGAATGCTTACAGGAATAAATTAGCAACAATAACACAAATAACACCCCGCCTAAAGGTGGACACAAGGAGGTTTTGCAATTTCATAACCCTATTGACAACACCTGCTGACCAGTGCTATTCTAGAACCGGTTTCCGCAATACAACAAAATCCGTAAACAACAGCACGAGCACTTTTGGTTGCCTCTTAATCCTTCCTCATAGGATGAGTTTACTTTATGTCAATCGTGTGCCTACATTCACAAAGGAGACAGTTGCGATGTCCAGTCAGTTTACTGTGTTGAAAAAACACAAACGCATGAAGACGCACTTGCTCAGCCTTATCACAGGATTAATTCTGGTCGCGTTGCTGGCGGCTGGTTGCGCGGCTCCGGCAAGCACAACTGCACCGGCAGAGAGCGCACCGGCTGAAGCCGCGGCGCCGGCCGAGCCTGAAGCCCAGGTTGAAGAGATGGGCGCCGGCGCCATCGAGATCAACATGTGGGATGGGATAGGCGCTTCCGACGGCGAAATTCTGACGCAGATGCTCAACAAATGCGTCGAAGAAAATCCCGATGTCAAAGTCAAGCGCCAGATCATCGGCTGGGACATCTACTTCGACAAACTGGCGACTGCGATTGTCGCCGGCAGTGGCGGACCGGATCTTTTTGTGCTGTGGCACTCGGTCATGCCGCAGTATGCCTTGACCGGCTATCTCCAGCCGTTAGGGCAGGAGATGTTTGACGAAGGTATGCTGCCGATCGAAGACTTCTCGCCAGAACTGATCGAGGCGTTGAAACTGGAAGGCAACATCTGGACGGTGCCTTTCGACAACTACGGCGTCGGCGTCTATGTCAACCTGGACTTGCTGGAGAAAGCCGGGATCGACCCCAATTCGCCGCCGCAGGATGCTACGCAATGGCTCGAATATGCCCGCCTGCTGACGGTGGATATTAACGGCAAACATCCGGGTGAAGACGGCTTCGATGTCAACAATGTCGATCAATGGGGCTGGGGCATTGGCTGGCCGCGTGCAACGGTGCAACCGGCGCTCTACCAGTGGGGCGGCGACATCATCAGCCGCGACGCGGACCCCACCGTCCTCATCAACAGTGAAGCCTCAATCGCTGCCACTCAGTTCTTTGTAGACGCCGTCCAAACGCACAATGTGGCGCCCAAACCAGAAGGCGTGAACTACGACGAACTCTTTGCCAACAACCGCCTAGCCATGTACCCGAACGGCAGTTGGATGTTCAACTTTATGAACCAGTTGGATGGCATGCGGGTGGCATTGTGGCCCTATCCCCGTCTGGGGCCGGAGCGCGGTTCGACGCTCATGTGGTCGCACACCTTTGCCGCCCCTGCCACTTTGGACGGCGACAAGTTGGATGCCGTCAAGCGCATCGTGAAATGCCTGTCCGACAATTCCACGCTCTGGACGGAAGGGGCGGGCATGCCGACCGCGCGCCTGTCACTGCGCGCAGGGCTGGAGGACAAGGTCTGGACGTTGCCGGTCTTTGATGAGCAGTTCCGAAAGGAAGGCGTCACAGAGTTTGCCTCAACCAAGTTCTCCGAGATCATGGGCGCCGTGGAACCCGCCTGGAGCGCCGCACTGAATGGCGACGAACCGGTCAGCCAGGCGCTGGATCAGGCGGCCGAACGCATCGAGCGGGCGCTGGGGCGTTAGTGGCTTGTCAATCGTGAGTCTGTAGTTTCTACAAACCGAGTTTCTTGAAGAAACTCGGTTTGTAATTCACTTCATCTGCTAACAGAGGAGATGGCGGTGCAAACAGATATCAACATGTCTGCCAAGGCGCAAGTCCGCCCGCGGGCCAGGCAACGCATGCACTGGCGCAAGGTGATGACGCCCTATCTCTTTTTGCTCCCCTATATGATCGCGTTCCTAGTCTTTCAGGCCGTGCCTTTTGTAACCGGAATTGCGCTCAGCTTTATGCGCTGGGAGTTACTGGAAAGATCGCAAAGTTTCATCGGCCTGCAGAACTTCACTGATGTCTTTGCCGATGATCTCTTCTGGCAGAGTTTCAGAAACTCCTTCTACTTTGCCGTGTTGACTACGGCCGGCGTCGCGGTCGTGGCATTGGCGGCCGCGCTGGCACTCAAGCACGTCACACGCGGCCAGACCTTTTTCCGCGTCGTGCTGTATCTGCCGGTGATTCTTTCCATCTCTGTGATTGGCATTGTGTGGGGACGCGTCATCAGCAACGATGGCCTCATCAACTACTACATCACCCGCCTGGGCATCCCGCGTATCTCCTTCTTGGGCGACGCCAGCCTGGTGATCCCCTCGCTCTCCGTCGTCACGGTATGGTGGAGCTTTGGCTTTCCCATGCTGATCTTCTTGGCCGCGCTCTACGCCATTCCCGAAAGCTTGTACGAGGCGGCCAGGCTGGACGGCGCCGGCAACTGGGCGCTGCTGCGCTTTGTCACGCTGCCGCTGCTGCGCTATGCGCTGCTGCTGGTCCTGGTGACCCAGTTCGTTGGCCACATGCAGGTCTTCGGGCAGGCCTATATTTTGACCAACGGCGGACCGGGCCACGCTTCCTATCCGCTCATCATGTACATCTATCAAACCGCCTGGCGCTACTATCACATGGGCTATGGCGCGGCCATGGCAGTTTTGCTTGGGCTGTTCATGTTGGTGATCGTGCTGATGCAGGTGCGGCTGATTGGTCAGCAAGAAGAATATTAGAGGGGTGCCACGATGCAGTCAAGACGCAGAGGATTGACCGGCGGCATGTTGTCAGGCTATGGATTGCTGCTGCTGTTAACGTTCCTGATCCTGTTTCCGGTAATCTGGATCATCGCCCAGTCATTTATGCAGGAAGCCCAGATCTATCGGTGGCCGATCAATTTCATCCCTTCGCCGGCCACCTTTCAGAACTACGCCAACCTGTTCACCTATCGACCGGACCGCCCCGACCTGCCCATCGCGCGCTGGCTCTTCAACAGCGCCTTTGTGGCAACGTCCGTCACCGTGCTGATCCTGACCGTGGCCTCTATGGCAGGCTATGCCTTTGCCCGCTTTGAATTTCCGGGGAAGACCTTCTTCTTTTACCTGTTTGGCGCCAGCCTGTTGATTCCGAGCCAGATTACCTTCATCCCCTCCTTTCTCATCGTGCGCGCCTTTGGCTGGATCGACACCTATCACGCGCTGATCTGGCCGCCTATCGCCGGCTTTTTTGGCGTCTTCTTTTTGCGCCAGTTCTTCTTGACGATCCCGCGCGACTTTGAAGATGCGGCCATCATCGACGGCTGCTCGCGTTGGGGCGTCTTTCGTCACGTTATCTTGCCGCTCTCAACTTCGGCAATGGTGACGCTGGCGATCTTCACCTTTCTGGGCGCGTGGAATGACTTTGTGTGGACGCTGATCGTGCTCAACAGCAATGAGATGCGCACGTTGACCGTCGGTCTCACGATCTTTAATGGCGAATATTGGAGTGAACAAGGCATCATCATGGCCGGAGCGGTCTTCACCTCGTTGCCCATCGTGATTGTCTTTTTATTCTTGCAAAAACGCATTTCTGAATCAGTGCTGCTGGCCGGGATTGGCGGCAGATAGATCAGGGGCTATATTGAAGGACGAAAAAAATAGAACGCGGATCAGGCGGATTTTCGCTGATTTTTTTCTTGTTTGAATCCGCGCTGATCTGCCAAATCCGCGTCATCCGCGTTCTATCCATCGTCTCGTTCTATCGTCAAAATCAACGAAGGTTTCAATGTCCACCATTGCAACAAGCTATCCCATCACCGCCCTCCCCTTCACCGCCGTGCGCATCGACGACGCCTTCTGGTCGCCGCGCATCGAGACCAACCGCCGCGTCACCGTGCCGTACGATTTCCAGAAGTGCGAGGAGACCGGCCGCATTGCCAACTTTGCCAAAGCCGCCGGCCAGCAGCCCGGCGCGCACGGGGGCATCTTCTTCAACGACTCTGATGTCTTCAAGGTGATCGAAGGGGCCGCCTATGCGCTGATGCTGCATCCCGACCCCAATCTGGACGCCTATCTCGACAAGCTGATCGCGCTGATCGCGGCCGCGCAGGAGCCGGACGGCTATCTCTACACCGCACGCACCATCGCCGAGCGCAACGGGACGCCGGACGCACTGCGCGCCGACCGCGAGGGGTTGATGCGCTGGTCCAACCTGCGCATCAACCATGAGTTCTACAATGTTGGCCATCTCTACGAAGGTGCGGTGGCGCACTACCAGGCGACCGGCAAGCGCGGCTTGCTCGACGTGGCGCTCAAGAATGCCGACCTGATCGACAGCCTCTTTGGCCCCGGCCAGCGCCGCGACGTACCCGGCCATCAGGAGATCGAGCTGGGGCTGGTCAAGCTCTATCTCGTCACCGGCGAGGCACGCTATCTCGACCTGGCAAAGTTCTTTCTGGACGAGCGCGGCCAGACCGACGGCCACGAACTCTACGGCGCCTACGCGCAGGATCATCTGCCCGTCGTGGCGCAGGAGGAGGCCGTCGGCCACGCGGTGCGCGCCGTCTATATGTACGCGGGCATGGCCGATGTCGCCGCGCTGACCGGCGCGCAGCCCTACATCGACGCCATCGATGCGATCTGGCAGGATGTGGTGGCGCGCAAGCTCTACCTCACCGGCGGCATCGGCGCGCGCCACGAAGGCGAGGCCTTTGGCGACGCCTTCGAGCTGCCCAACCACACCGCGTACAACGAAACCTGCGCCGCCATCGCCAATATCTACTGGAACCAGCGCCTCTTTCAGCTTCACGGCCACGCCAAATATATCGACGTGCTGGAGCGCTCGCTCTACAATGGCTTTCTTGCTGGCGTGGACTTTGGCGGCGACCGTTTTTTCTACGTCAACCCGCTGGCCTTTGACGGCGACTACCGCTTCAATCGCGACGACTCGCGCGAGCGCATGCCCTGGTTCAACTGCTCCTGCTGCCCGACCAATGTCGTACGCCTCTTCCCGGCGCTGGGCGGCTACCTCTACGCGCAGCGCGACGACCGTCTCTACGTCAATCTCTTCGTCTCCAGCCAGACCACGGCGATGCTGAACGGTGTGAACGTCGCCATTGCCCAGCAAACGGACTATCCGTGGTCCGGCACAGTGCGCATCCAGATAGATCCTGAGCAGCCGGTCCATTTTGCGCTCGGCGTGCGCATCCCCGGCTGGGCGCAAGGGACGCCCGTCCCCAGCGACCTTTATCATTATCTGGATACGCAAAAGCAGGATGAAGCCGTGCAACTGAGGGTCAACGGTGCGGAGACGCCGCTGCAAATTCAGGACGGCTACGCCTGGATCGCGCGCGAATGGCGGGCGGGCGATGCGGTCGAACTGCACCTGCCGCTGCCGGTGCGCCGTGTCGAGAGCCACGCTGCCGTCACTGAAAATCGTGGCAAGGTCGCAATCGAGCGCGGGCCGTTGGTCTATTGCCTGGAAGGGATCGACAACGACGGCCGCGCCCTTGACCGTACGCTGGCCGACGACGCCACCTTCCGCGTTGACTGGCAGCCAGATCTGCTCCATGGCGTCACCACCCTGCGCAGCCACGGCGACGACGGCGATCTGCTGTTCGCGCCCTACTACGCCTGGGGCCACCGCGGCCTGGGCGAGATGGTGGTGTGGATGAACCGGGAAGCAGCGTGAGCCGATGAGCCGCGTCACGATCGCCGAAGTCGCCGAGACCGCCGGCGTCTCCAAAGCCACGGTCAGCCGCGTCTTGAGCGGCAACCATAAGTATCTGCGCGCCGCCACCCGGCAGCGCGTGGAGCAGGCGATCCAGCAGCTCGACTACCGGCCCAGCACCGTGGCGCGCAGCCTCACCTCCAAGCGCACCAACACCGTCGGCGTGCTCGTCGCCGATATCAGCAACCCCTTCTATCCCGACGTTTTTCTGGGCATCGAGGATCGCGCGTTGCAGCAGGGCTACAGCGTCTATCTCTGCAACACCAACTACGATCTGGCGCGCGGCAAGAAGTACATCCAGTCGCTGGTCGATAAGAATGTCGACGGTGTGCTGATCATGACGAGCAGTTTCTCGCCCGACTGGCTGGTGGAGCTGGCGCGCAGCAGCACACCAGTGATCGTGCTGGATTGGGCGGTGCAGACGCACGGCGCCAATGTCAGCACCATCGCCGTCGATTTTCAGCGCGGCATCGACGCGGCGGTGGAGCATCTCTACGAGCTAGGCCATCGCCGCTACGCGCATGTCGGCGGCCCGCCGCAGCTTCAGACCAGCCAGGATCGCCGCGCCGCGTTTCTGCACGCGCTGGCCCGCCACGGCATCGACCCGGCGGACGTGCCGGTGATCGACGGCAATCTGCGCATCGACGGCGGGCGCCAGGCGCTGCCGCAGGTGCTCGCGCTGCCCGAATGCCCCACCGCGCTTTTTGCCGCCAATGACATGACTGCGTTGGGCATCCTCTTTGAGGCGCGCGCCCAGGGGTTGGCCGTCCCGCGCGATCTCTCGGTGGTGGGGCTGGATGACATCTGGCTGGCCGCGCAGAGCGACCCGCCGCTCACCACCGTTGCGCTGCCGCGTTACGAGATCGGCCAGCTTGCCATGCGCCTGCTCTTCGACCTGCTAGAGCGGCCGCGCGAGGAATATATCGCCGCGGTCGCCACGCGCGTGCGCACCAGCCTCACCATCCGCAGTTCCACCGGCCCGGCGCCGGCAGCGTAAAAAGATCACTGTCAAACTACGAAGATCAATTGTAACTGTTCAGCCATCGCAAGAATAGACCACGGACTAGGCGGGGTAGACGGAAAAATCCGGATATATTTACGATCAATTGACCAGGGCCGCGGACGCACCAAAAGCTGGCGCACGTCCAAAGCGGCGCCGAAAGTTGACGCGCTGCGCACGAAATGTCACAATCGACCGACGCGCAAGGAGCAAGGACATGATTGTGACCGGGGCTGCCATACCAACCATCATCCGTAACGAGAGCCTGCGTCTGGGGTTTGACCTGTGCCGGTTTACACCCATCAGCGAGGCGCCTCACGCCGATTTCTTCGACGCCTGGATCGACGCCGGACGCGCCGGAGAGATGAGCTATCTGGAACGCAACCGCGAAAAGCGGCGGTTCCCCGCGCGGCTGGCCGAACCGCCCGCTGCCCCCTTTCAGACGATGGTCGTGCTTGGCGTCGATTATCATCAATATGAGCTGCCGCCCGCGCTGCGCGACGACCCCAGCCGCGGCGTCATCGCGTCCTACGCCTGGGGCGACGACTATCATGAGATCATCCGCCCGCTGCTCTACGAACTGGACGCCTTGATCCGCACCCACACAGGCCGCACCAGCCTGGGTAAATGTCTGGTTGACACAGGCCCCGTGCTCGAACGCGACTGGGCCGCGGCGGCCGGGCTGGGCTTCACCGGCAAGAACTGTTGCACCATCCGGCCTGGATGGGGAAGCTGGCTCTTGTTGGCGGTGCTGTTGATCCCCGAAAAGCTGAGCGATCCTGCCAGCGCCGTTGCCGCCGGCCCGCAGCCAGCAATGCGCAAAACGATGACCTGTGGACGCTGCACGCGCTGCCTCGTCGCGTGCCCGACCGCTGCGTTTGTCGGCGCTTATGACCTCGACCCGCAGCGCTGTATTTCCTACTGGACGATTGAGTCGCGCTCGATCATCCCACGCGCGCTGCGTCCTCGGTTTGGCAACCGCATTTTTGGCTGCGACATCTGCCAGGAGGTCTGCCCGTACAATCGCCGTCTGCCGGAACGCACGCCTTGGCTGGCCGGCCTGCACGCGCACCCTGCGCGCGTGGCGCCGCCGCTGCTGGAAGGCTTCGAACCGGCGCGCCCCTACTGGCTCGACCAGGCTGCCTTCAGCGCCCACTTTGCCCGGTCGCCCATCAAACGCGCCAAACGCGCCGGCATGTTGCGCAATGTCTGCGTGGCGTTGGGCAACTGGGCGGATGCGGCCATTGTGCCTGCGCTGACGCAGGCGCTGCACGACCCAGAGCCGGTGGTGCGCGTGCATGCTGCGTGGGCGGCGGGGCGCGTCCTGGCGAAGTGGACGCACGCGCCCGCCGCGGCCTGGCTGAGCGCAGCGCTTGACCGCGAGCCAGACGCGCGCGTGCGCGACGAGCTCCACCTTGCGCTCGCCGGCATTCCCTGAAAATACCCGCGATGAGTAACGCTACAGATCTGGCAATCCATCGACCACGGATAAAACAGATGAGGCGGATTTCCAGAGACTTACTCCGAAAAGCATCTGGCTTTTTCCGTCAAATCCGTGGCCTATGAAAAAAAGACGCCAAGTCGCAGCGGATCAAATCTGTTGTTTCCCTTGAATCCGTTGTAATGTTGCAACACAGAGACGCCAAGACTGAAACTTCTTGCCCGACCATGCGTACTGTTGGAAGACAGCAAATCAACCGGTGCGCCGCTACGAACAACAGCTTTGCGGCGTCAGCCGCGCGATGATTCGAAGAAAGAGGAGATTCACGATGGATTTTGTAAAAGCATTGACCTTTATTCCTGAAGACCCACGCTGGAAGGAAAAAGTGGCGATCGGCGCCGCGCTGGCGCTCCTTTCCTTTCTGATTGTGCCGGCCATCATTACGATTGGCTACTGCGTGCGCATGGTGCAGAATATGCGCAGCGGCCAGCAATTCCCGCTGCCGGAATGGGATGACTGGAGCGGCGACCTGGTGCGCGGCTTTAAGCTGGCGGTGGTCTATCTGGTCTGGGCGCTGCCGCTCATTATGGTCGGTGTCCCGATGGCGGTTGGCGGCGTGATGGCCGACTCTGATGGATCCGTCCAAATGTTGGGCGTGACCATCATGGTAGGCGCCTCTTGTCTGATGATGGTTTATGGCATCTTTATTACGTTGCTGACGCCTGGCTTCACTCTCTGGTTTGCACGCGATGAGGAGATTCGCAGCGGCCTGCAACTGAGCGAGATCTTCGAGTGGACGCGCACGCACGCCACCGACGTGATCTTGTACATGCTCGCCTATCTCGTCGCCAGCTTTGTCATTGGGACCGTGGCCGGCATCGTCGGTGTGTTGCTCTGCCTCGTGGGGTTGATTATCACCTTGCCGCTAGCGACCTTTGTGACCTATGTGTATCAGTTCAACTTGCTGGGGCAGATCGCCTTTAAAGACAGCACCGGGCGCAGCTACTACCAGCCGCCGATGATGACCCCAGCGCCGCCGGTCGCGCCTGCACCTTCTGCACCGCCGGTTGAGCCGCCGGTCGCACCGCCAGCAAACGACGACATCAGTACGCCGCAAAGCTGATCTCCCTGCTGCGTGCAACAGAATAGTAAAAAGATGGGAAGGGCGCACGGTTGTGACCCTTCCCATCTTTTTATTGCTGGCTGCGCCCTCAATTGCGAATTACGTACCCTATTTGTCTAAAAACATGATAATTGTCATTATGACAAAGCCAGACTGCGTTTTTGGCATTCTGAGGGGTTGACAAGCGCCGATCCAACATAGTAGAGTGAGTGCAAGGAACAAACATCTGGCGGTTCGACAGCAACGCTGGATGCAGCGCAAAGGATCAGGAGCATGGCAGGGATAACTTTGGACAAAACTGACCGGGCCATCATCCAGGCGCTCAAAAGCGACGGACGTCTGCCCTTCAGCACCATCGCCAGCCAGTTGCAGGTGTCGCCGGGCATGATCCGCCAGCGCGTGCAGCGGCTGGTCGATGACGGCGTGCTCCAGTTTGTGGCGGTGACGCATCCACTGCGCACCGGCTACCACACGATGGCGCTGATCGGCGTCAAGGCGGACGGCCACCGGCTGCGCGAGATCGCCAACCAGATCGCCGCGTTCCAGGAAGTTATTTACCTGACGATCGCATCGGGTGCGTACAATTTTCTGGTGGAAGTGACCTGCATCGATAACGCCGACCTGCTGCGCTTTTTGAGCGATAAACTCTACAGCGTCGAAGGCGTGCGTGAGGCAGAGACTTTTATTTATCTGGACATCGTCAAAGAGATCTACGCCTGGGACCCACCGCCGGGCGACCGCTGATCTGGACATGGCCTTCGATGCAGAGTCGCAGAGATGCAGAGTCGCAGAGATGCAGCGGCATGCAGAGAAAAGCCATGTTCATTTGTGCGATGGACGATCTCGGCGACTACCAAGGAGCAGAGTATGGACGAGGATGCCGCGGACGCTAACCGAGGCTTCCACAAGGGGGGTGACACGCGTTGCTGATATGCAGCGCCAATCCAATTGCCTGTCATCCGTTTCAACCACCTTGTGAAGCCACGGAGCCAAACCAATGAGTCACACGCAAACCAAGACGCACCAACTTTTCAATAAAGCTAAACAGTATATCCCCTATGGCGTCAACTCGAATTTCCGCTATTGGGGCGAAGAGGACACGCCCATTATGGCGCGCGGCGCCGGCGCGTATGTATGGGACGTCGACGACAACCGTTTTATCGACTATCGCCTGGGGTTCGGGCCGATCATTCTGGGGCACGCGCACCCGGAAGTCAACCGTCGCGTGGCCGCAGCGATCCAGGACGGTGTGTTATTTGCCGCCACCACGCCGATTGAAATTGAATTGGCCGAACGCTTTACGCGCATGACCGGTATGGACAAGGTGCGTCTCTCCAACACGGGCACCGAGGCGAACATGCACGCGCTGCGCATTGCCCGCGCCTATACCGGCCGCGAGAAGTTTATCAAGTTCGAGGGCAATTATCACGGCAATTTTGACTATGTGATGTTTAGCGGCCCCACCGCAAAGGCTGAATTGCTCGGCCCACGCCGCCACCCACATCGTCTGCGCGCTACCGAAGGCATGCCGGCCGCCATCCGCACCTACATGATTTCGCTGCCCTACAATGACATCGAACTGTTCGAGCGCGCCATGGTCGAGCACGGTGAGGAGTTGGCAGCCGTCGTGCTGGAGCCGGTCATGGGCAACGTGGCTTGCATCTTGCCCGACCTGGCCTGGCTCCAGCGCGTGCGCGCCCTGTGCGACGAATTTGGCGTCGTGCTCATCTTTGACGAGGTGAAGACGGGCTTTCGGCTGGCGCGAGGCGGCGCCCAGGAATATTTCGGCGTCAAGGCGGATTTGGCGGCGTATGCCAAGGCGATGGGCAACGGCTTTCCCGTTTCCGCGGTTGCCGGTCGCGATGAAATTATGGCGATGGTCGAGCCGGGGCGTGTGGCGCACGGCGGCACCTATTGCGGCAATGTCGTGGCCGCGACCGCAGCCGCGGCCACGCTGGAGATCATCGAAACGCAGCCGGTGATCGAGACCATTTTCGCCAATGGTCGCCGGTTAATGGATGGGATTCATGCTATTTTGACGCACGTGGGCGTGCCGCACGTTGTTTCTGGCGCGCCCTCAATGTTCAGCGTGCTGCTGGGGAAGGACGAAGCGCCGACCGACTATCGCAGCTACAGTGAGTTCGACGCCGAACTTTTCGGCCGGCTGGGCGCCGAGTTGATCCAGCGCGGCATTCTGGTGGACGACGACCCGCGCGAACCCTGGTTTCTGTCCTACAGCCACGATGCCGCCGTGATCGATGAGACATTGAATCTGATTGAAGATGCGGTTTCCGCAGTGTTTGGTCGCAGTCCCCAGGTTCGACGGCTTGCAGCCTAGCCTTACCCACGCAACAAAACCAGGGGCCGACGTAATGATTGTCTATGTCGGCCCCTGTTCGCAAAATTTGCCCTTCGATGTCATCACCACTACAAGCCAATAACATGAACGCATATTGATGGTTGCCGATGAGGGCGCGTTTTAGCGATAATGTAATTAGCCTTGCGTGAATGGTAAAGTGTACTCCCAAAAATCGGCGCTCGAAACCATTTTCTATCGATCTGTTAAGGCCGAAAGGGGTTGACATCCACTATTCTTTCCCGTACAATTTTTGTATTCCAAATGAAGGCTTTCTGTAGCGCCTTCGTAGAGAAGCCGCATGGAAAGCGTGCCACGCATCAACACCACGTGTCACATTTTCCCGATAGCAATGTTAAATTAGTGTCACATCAGTGCCACATTCTCTCGATTACAATGGTGTGCACTCTCGTAGTGTCTCCAGCGAAGTATTGCCAGTAAATTTTAGATAGATTCCACAACAGAATAGCCTGTCTGTCAGAGCTCGAGCTGCTGGTGTAAATCAGAAGCATGATGAGCTGGCTGCCGGATTTGTGGCGCCAGGCAGACCATCTAGCCAAGCCGCCTGTGGTGCTCGGCCACGGATAAAGATGTGTTGTGTTCTTTTGCTGAAGGAGATTTTGATGATACTGTCACGACGCAATTTTCTCAAGTCCGGCGCATTTTTGGGTGCCAGCGTCGTCATGTTTTGGCGAGGCGATACACTCTATGCGCGTTCGACGGAGTCGAGTGCAGCGATTCCTGTTGCTCAGCTTCCCGGTGGCACGCTTGACCCTGCCGTGGTTCCCAAATATCAAACACCGCTGGTGATTCCGCCCGTTATGCCCCGCACCGGACGCATCCGCCCTAAAAATAGCCGCGCCATTGACTATTACGAAATTGCCGTGCGCCAGTTTGACCAGCAGATCCTGCCTGCTGGATTTCCTACGACCACGGTTTGGAGCTACGGTTCCTTGAAGAGACCAGGTACAGTGGCGCAAGGGGGAAGTTTCAACTATCCTGCGCTGACTATTGAAGCAAAATATGACACGCCGGTGCGAGTAAAGTGGATCAACCAGTTAGTCGACAAAGCTGGCAATTATCTTCCACATTTGTTCGCGGTTGACCCCACGCTGCACTGGGCGAATCCGGCAGGCGGCATGGCCGGCCGTGATCACCGGCCACACTTTCACACAACGCCGGGGCGCTACACCGGCCCTGTGCCGATGGTGACCCACTTGCATGGCGCCGTAGATGTTGGCGACGAGAGCGATGGCTATGCCGAAGCATGGTTCTTGCCGGCGGCCAAGAACATTTCGGTTGGTTATGCGACATCGGGCACCTGGTACGAGACGTTCCGCCATAAATTTTTTGCGGAACGCGCCGCCGGGCATAAATCGGATGCCTGGGACACAGGCGCGTGCACCTCGCAATACCCAAATATACAACGCGCCACGACCCTGTGGTATCACGACCATACCCTGGGGATGACAAGGCTGAATGTCTATGCAGGGCCGGCTGGCTTTTACATCCTGCGCGGCGGCCCAGACGATAACGTACGCGACGTAGCTACGCGCAAGCGCGCGGTTTTGCCCGCGCCGGCGCCGCAAGCTGGAGACTGGGCTGGTCGCAAGTACTATGAAATCCCGATCGTAATTCAGGATCGCTCGTTCAATGTAGATGGTTCACTCTATTATCCAGATCACCGCGCATTCTTTGAAGATGGCCGCATACCAGAGCAACTGCAAATTCCCTTTATCGGCGCCGAAGGTTGCACCGGGCCAAGCGATATATCCCCGATCTGGAATCCAGAATTCTTTGGCAACATGATGGTGGTCAACGGCTGCACCTGGCCGTTCCTGAATGTCAGCCAATGCAGATACCGGCTGCGCCTCCTCAACGGTTGCAACTCGCGCTTCCTGCTGCTCAAGTTTGATCATCCTGGCGTGAAAGTGTGGCAGATCGGCAATGAAGGCGGCTATCTGCCGACGCCGGTCGATTTGAACGCAGTGGCGAATGGGCAGATTTTGCTGTCGCCAGCCGAACGCGCGGATGTGATCGTCGATTTCGCCGACGTTCCCTTTGGCGCCAATGTCACGCTGATCAATTTAGGGCCGGACGAGCCATTCGGCGGCGGCGCGCCGGACGAGGACTATGAATCAGCTGATCCAGCCACCACAGGACAGGTCATGCAGTTTCGGGTTGTAAGCCCCCAGGAAGGCCCCGAAGCCGCCACGCCGCCGGAACGTCTGGCGCTGCCACAGATTGCCCCACTTGGCGCAGAGACCTTCACGCGTAAGGTAGCCTTGCTCGAAGAAGAGTCCAGAACTGTCAATGTGATCGAGGACGCAGCGGGGAACATCGTTCAGGCGTGCAACGATCCAAACGCCGAAGCGTTTGGCCCGTCGTCGGCGGTGCTTGGCAGGCTGATCGAGGATCCACAGATGCCAGGGAAACTGATTCCCGTTGGCGACTTATGGATGGAGCCGATCACAGAGAATCCTAACGTCAACGATGTTGAAATTTGGGAAATCTACAATTACACGATGGACGCCCACCCTATTCACATCCACGAAGTCGCGTTCGAGGTTGTGAACCGGCAAGCGCTGGATATGATGACAAATCAGCCAGCCGGCCCCGCTCGTCTGCCAGAAGCATGGGAGGCCGGGCGCAAGGACACTGTGATCGCCTATCCTGGTGAAATCACGCGCGTCAAGGCGCGCTTCGATACGCCGGGTCTATTTGTCTGGCACTGCCACATTGTCGAACATGAGGACAATGAGATGATGCGGCCCTACGCGATCGGTGCGCCGCCAGCGCCGATGGTCATGGCGGCTGATGCCGCCCCCTTGGTGGCCGACGAAAGCGCCGAAGTTGAATACGACGCCGAGGTGTTCATCCCCTATATTTCTGTCAAGTAGAGCCGTTCAGATAAAACCGGCTAGATTGTCAATGGCGACAAGGTCAGTCACAATACACGGGATGCTGGCGGCCAGCATTCCGTGTATTTGATCTGACGAGGAGCGTATATGGAAAACAAGTCGATTGTCCGCCGCGAATTTGGGGCCAATGCCGCTGCCTATGTCAACAGCGCCACCCATGCCAAAGGCGCCAGCCTGGAGCGCCTGCTTGCGCTCATCCGTCCCAACCCGGCGTGGGACGTACTGGACATCGCCACGGGCGCCGGCCATACCGCGTTTCTCCTGGCGCCCCATGTCCGGCAGGTGTGGGCGACCGATATCACGCCCGAGATGCTGGAGCAGGTGCGCCAGCAGACGCCGATGCGCAGTCCAGGCAATGTGGTCGTCGAACTGGCTGACGCCGAGCAACTGCCTTATGCTGATGGAGCCTTTGACCTGGTGACGTGTCGCATCGCGGCGCATCACTTTGACGATCCTACCGCGTTTGTGCAGGAGGCAGCGCGCGTTTTGAAGCCGGGCGGGAGATTGGCCGTCGTCGATAACATCGTACCGCGAGGGGCAGCCGGCGACTATGTGAATGCTTTTGAGAAGCTGCGCGATCCCAGCCATGTGCGCTGTTTGAGCCTCGAAATGTGGCAAGAACTATTCACAAAGGCCGGGCTTGTCGTGGAGCACGTGGAAACACTTTACAAGCGCGTCGAATTTGCCACGTGGGCCGCGCGCCATGACGCCAACATGCAGCGCTATTTGCTCGCCTTGTTAAGTGAAGCGGAGGGTGCGGCTGCCGAATTCCTCCAGCCGCAGCTTGGCGAAGAAGCGAGCGCCTTCCGCCTGTGGGAAGGCATCCTGGTCGGCAGAAGACCCATAGACTGACAGTGCGATCCAGTTGAGAAGAGCCGGCAGGCCACACAAATGAAAGAGTCGTTGCTGCAAAACCACCTATGCTCGCGGTCTGGAACAGACGCTACGATTGTCGTATCAATTTCTGGCAAAAATCAAATCTTTTTGCCTACGAATTGACCGTCTCATTGCAATTGTGCAAGGGCAACTAGCTTTACTATACTGAGGTCGGGACCAAGCGCAGCGCGGAGCGGCGCCATCGCTCTCTAAGTCATCAACGTTGCACCAACCACCGTTCCGTCAGTATGCGCCAATCGACAGATCGTCGAAGTTTTCTTTTCCGAGTTCACTGGTGACTCACCTTTATCTAACGGATCATCCAGCGCAGAGGATGTCAGCACTCACCTCAGGCGTCATCGATGTAGACGTAGAAGTTTATGGATGATCTATCAGCCAGCAATGCATTCATCCTGTTATTCATTGAATGGAGTGGAATCATGATTCGGGTGCTGATCGTCGAAGAATATGAGGGAATGAGACAAGGGTTATTTGAGTTGCTAAAAGATCTGCCATGCGTAGACGCGATCGACATTGCAGATGATTTGGTGGAAGCATCACGATTGCTGTGTCGGGCCAAATATGATGTGGTAGTGCTTGGGCTCGAAGATACTGAACGCAGTGGACTTGGCGTGATTCAGGCGTTTCGTCAGATCAGCCCGCTTACGTCCGTCCTGCTGCTGGGTCTAAGCATCGACACGCGGCTGGCGCTGTGGCCGATTCGCTTCGGCGTGATGGGGTATATTCCTAAGGAAGTCATTGCAGAAGAGTTGCCTTCAGCTTTGCAAAGCGCTGTGGCTGGCAAGCCTTATGTCCCGCGCATGTATCATGAGACGGCCGCCCCAGGATGGATGATGGTTCCTCAGGTCGCTGTCTAGTCAAACCTTGTCTGATCGTCAACGGCGCCCCAATGGGGGCATTTTCAACACTCAGGTCGATTGGTCCCAATCGCAGAGGATGGCTTAGGCCGTCCTCTGCTTTTTATGGTGGATGCCCCAGATCGCTTTGCTCAGCGATCAGCCAAAACGTTCTTCCTGCCAGGGGTCGCCCTGCATGTGATAGCCGGCGCGCTCCCAAAAGCCCGGTCGATCGCCCTGAATAAACTCGAAACCGCGCACCCACTTGGCGCTCTTCCAGAAGTACTTCTTTGGCACGAGCAGGCGCAGTGGATAGCCGTGGTCAGGCTCCAGCGGCTTGCCCTCGTACGCATAGGCCAGCATGGTGTCGTCGTCGTCAAGCACATCGAGCGCAATGTTGGTGGTATAGCCCTGCTCGCAATGCACCATCACATGCGTAGCCTCCGGCCTGATCTGGAAATGAGTGATAAACTCACGCCACGGTGCGCCTGTCCACGTCGTATCGAGCTTACTCCAGCGCGTCACGCAGTGAATATCGACCGTCTCTGTGTTGCGCGGCAATTGCATCAAGTCTGCCCACGTCCAGGTTTTCTCCGTCTCAACCAGCCCAAAGACGCGCAACGTCCAGCCTTCCAGGTCGACATAGCGTGGCGTGGCGCCGTAGTGAAGCACCGGGAAACGTTCGGTCAGAAATTGACCCGGCGGGACGCGTTCATCCACCTGGGCAGAGGGTATATTCTTGACGCGCTTCAGGCGCTCGACGCGAGTAAATGGGTTTTCGAATCGCATGATTGTTGCTCCAATGGGAAAATAAATCTCGAGCCAATGGCTATTGTCGATGCGAAGCAAACAATAGCCTCAGTTGTGAGGGTAGCATATACCATGTGGCCGGTTATTTCTGTAATTTTGTGAACGCTTTCGTGGAATGGATGGCTTGCGCTACAATGGTTGCTACTGTCCAACATCGGAGAATTTTATGCGCTTTTTGAAAGTTATCGGTTACATCCTGCTGGTTTTGCTGGCGCTTGTCCTTGCTGCTTACCTGACTATCTATCTCTGGGCATTGGCTATGCCGGCCATCGCACCGATGGCGCTCACTTCGTCGCCCGACCCTGCGTCAAGCTACGACGAGGCGATGGCGCGCTTTGACGCACTCTTGGCCGCAGAGCAGGCGCGCGGCGACATCGATGAGAAGTGTCTGCCCTATGTGCTGACGCACGGCCAACGCACCACACGCTCGATTATCCTCTTTCATGGCTTGACCGCGTGCCCCTTTCAATATCACGCATTGGCCGAGCTTTTTTACGAGCAGGGCTACAACGTCTACGTGCCGCGGCTGCCCCGTCATGGCTATCTCGACCGCACGTCGAACGCGCTGGCCGACCTGACGGCTGAAGAATTGGCCGCCATGATGGATGCCACCGCGGACCTGGCCGCCGGTTTAGGTGAAGAGGTGACGATGGCGGGGCTGTCACTCGGCGGCAACGTAGCCGCACAAGGCGGACAGTTGCGCGCTGACCTGCGCCTCGCCGTGCCGATGTCGCCGGCGTTTGGCTTCCGCTTTGCGCCCGACTTTCTGACGCCGGCCCTCACGCGCCTGATTCTGGGACTTTCGCCGGACATCTACATCTGGTGGGATCCGATCAACAAGGCGGACTTCCAGGCGGAGAGCGGCTATCCAGGCTTCTCCTTGCGCGCGCTTGGAGAAATTTACCGGCTAGGGCTTGCCGTGCGCGCGTTGGCGGACGATCAGCCGCCCGCTTCACAGGCGCAACTCGTGATCAGCAACTGGGGCGATCCGGCGGTCAGTCTAGGCGCCATCGATGCGTTGAACGCAGCCTGGCAGCGCAACGGCGGCGATCTGGCGACCTATCGCTTCCCGCTCCTGCCCTGGCTGCCCCACGATTTCATTTCGACCGATGCAGTAGGCGCCAATCCTGAATATACCTATCCCAAGTTGCTTGAATTGATCACCACCTATCCATAAGAGAGGACACAAGCCATGAGCACCTTGTACGATCCCGACCTGACCCAATGGTTGCAATTGAGCGGCGAGTATATCGGCCGTGTGCGCCCGGCCGACGAGCGGGTAGACTGGATAGTGTTTCTGTTTGAGCAGATCAAGCCCTTCATCTCCCAGGAAGAATATCAGAAACTGCTGGCTGAAATGCAGGCAGCGCTGGCGGCGCAGCAGCAGTAAGGCGTCATGATGCGTCGCCCCAACATTTTACTGCTTTACACCGACCAACAGCGCTGGGATGCACTCAGCGCCAACGGCAACCCGGATATTCTCACACCAAATCTAGATCGGCTGGCGGCCGAAGGCGTCAACTTCGACCATCATTTCGTGCAGAATCCCGTCTGCATGCCCAGCCGCGTGAGTATGCTCACCGGCCACTATCCGTCTGCGCTGCGCATCACGCACATGGGCGTCCCCGTGCCGCCGGATACGGTTGCACTGCCGTATCTGCTGCGACCCTACGGTTACCGCACGGCCAACATCGGCAAGCTGCACTTCCTGCCGCACGCCAACCGCGATCACCGCACGCCGCACCCGGCCTACGGCTTCGACCACCTGGAGATCAGCGACGAGCCGGGCGTCTACGAAGACGCCTACCGCGCCTGGGTGCGTCGTGCGGCGCCCGACCAGCTTGATTTTCTCAGCGTCGGGCTGCCGCCGGCGACGCGCGTCTGGTACGATGTGATGGGCGTGGCGGACAGCGTGACGCATCCCGATCTGGCCGCACGCGCGGATTTTACCGGCGCCATCCCCTTCCCCGGCGACGAGCGCTTCACCCACTCCGCCTTTGTCGCCGCACAGACGATCGAATTTCTCACCCAGCAGCGAGCGACGGGTCAACCCTTCCTCTGTATTGCGAGCTTCTATTCGCCGCACGCGCCGTGGGTTGTTCCGCAGCGTTTTCTCGACCTGTACGATCGTGAAACACTGCCCGTGCCCGCTTATCCGCCCGATCAGGAGGCGGAACGCGCCGCGCTTGGCTTCACCGACGCACGTCTGCGCAGCGCCCGCCACGGCTATTATGCGATGGTCAGCGAGATGGATCACCACGTCGGCCGCATTCTCGGCGCGTTGGCGACGCACGGGCTGGCAGAGAACACCATCGTCCTCTTCACCTCCGATCACGGCGAGTGGCTGGGCGAGCACCTGCGCTTTGGCAAGGGCTACCCTGGCGACGACGCCATCAGCCGCACCCCGCTGATCGTGCGCTGGCTGGCCGGAATTACCGCTGCCGGTCGCACCGTCAGCCAGATCGTCGAGGCGGTGGACATTGTGCCGACCTTGCTGGATGCCGCGGGAATCCAGCTTTCGCCTGACCTGCAAGGGCAGAGCCTGTTGCCAACATTGCAGCATCGACCTTTTGTGGGAAAATCTGCCGCCCTCATGGAGTTCGCCGGGTGGAAAAATCTGCGCACGGCCGACTTCCGCTACCTGGTTCACGCTGACGGCAGCGAACTGCTGTGGGACTTGCGCGTCGATCCGGGCGAGTACAGCAATGTGAGCAATGATCCTGCCTATGCGCTGGAACTCGCTGAACATCGCCGCCTGCTGCTGCAGAAGCTGCTCCAGCTCGAACAGCCACTCGACCGTATCTGGCCCTATTGAGAGAAGCGCGCCAACCTTTCGCTTACAAATTTTCCTGGAAAAATTCAATCGTCCTTCGCATCGCCTCGTTGAAGGCAGGCGAGCTGATATTGTGGCCGCCGCTGTCGTAGCGGTAGTACTCGTAATCCTTGCCCGCCACATTGAGCGTCACCGCCAGGTCGTCGGAGTAGCCGATGTCGACGACGTTGTCGTTGCGCGCGTGGTGAAGTTGCACCGGCGCCTGCAGCAGGTCGATGTGCTCGGTGAGCGAGACGGCCTTCCAATAGGGAACCGTGGTGTTCGGCGGCCCGTAGGTTTCACGAATCTGCTGGCCGATCTGGCGGCTGGCCGAGACATCGGCGGCGGTGGGATCATAGGATGGATCCTCAATCGAGTAGCGCGAGAAGTCGTCGTAGCTGTAGACTGCGCCGGCCCAGATCACCCCTGCTTTGATGGCCGGCTCGATCAGCATCGCACGCAGCACCAGATTGCCCGCCATGCTGTGCCCCCACATGCCGATGCCCTCTGGATCGACATAGGCGAGCGTCTGCAAGCTCTTCAACGCCGCAATCGCATCGATGGTATAGTCCGGCGAGAAGTAGGTCCCGGTTGGCTCCCCTTCCGAGTTGCCAAAGCCGCGCAGGTCGATCTTGAAGACGACAAAGCCGCTGCGCGCCAGCGCATCGACATAGGCTTCATAGCGTTCCGTCGTGCGATATTGATCGGGCGGAATGTAACCGTGGTTGAAGACAATTGCTTTGAACCCTTTTTCTGAGGCATCGCCAAAAGGAATGGTCAGCAGACCGTAAATCTTGTTGCCTTCGGAGATGTAGCTGGCGATGTACTGTGCATAGTTGGCGCCGTCGCTCAGTTGTTGCTCAAGGGTAATCTCGCTGCCTTCGATGGGGCGTTTGAGCAGCGCCGCGATGGTCAACTCATCGCCCACCGCAAAGAGCGGCGACGGTGTAGGCGTCAGCGGCGCGGTGGCTGTCGGCGTTGGGGCGGGCGGCGCGACGGTGTCCGTCGGCGCGACGGTGGGCGTCGGCGCGATGGTAGGCGTCGGCGCGATGGTGGGCGTTGCTGCCGGCGTGGGCAGGACAAGCGCCACGTCGATCGAGGCAGCGTCAGCGGGTTCTGTCGGCGGGTTCACGTCCGTCTCCGGCGCCGTCAGATTGACGCTGGCCGTGCGCGCGCTCGCGGTTGCTACGGCTCCATTCGCGGGCGCAGCGACCATCTGGCAGGCCGCTAATCCCGTCGCCAGCAGTGCGGCGCCGCATAATGTCATGAAAGGCTGTAGGTTCATTGTTCAATTTCCCAGCAAGGTGATTGTTTGTTTCTGTGCCACAGATGCTACCGCAAAAGCTGCATCAGGGAAAATCGTTCAATGTCTTACGTTTGGCGAACCTGGCTCAGCAGGGCAGGGGCGCCGTATCCTGGCGAAACAGCAGCGAGGCGCAGATCGATCCGCGCCTCGCTGTCACTTGTCTGATCTCAACATCAGGGGGTACAACAACCGGCTGGCCTAGGAATTTGCCTCGGGCGTGGCGGTCGGCGTCTGCGTGTTTGGCGTCATGCGGTTGCCGTGGCCTGGCATCTGGCTGCCGTCGCCCGGCATCATGCCGCGATGGTGGTCGAACTGGCCGCCGCCAGCCCCACCGTGCATCCCTTCACCGCGCATCCCCTCACCGGACATGCCGCGTCCCATCCGTCCCTGATTTTCGAGCAGCAGATCAGCCTGTTCCTGCGTGATGGAGCCCGCTTCGACCGCCGCGCTCAGCGTATCGGCGAAGCTCTGGTCACTCTCACCGGCATAGTACTGCATGAAGGCGCGGCGCGCCAGCATTAAGTCAGCCTGCTCCTGTGTGATCGCGCCCACCTCGACCGCTGCGTCGATCATCGCTTGCTGCGCCTGCTGCTGCGCCGCCTGCAACTCCTCGACGGTGATGCCGAGCGCGTCGGCCAGATAGGCCTGGTATTCGCTGCTGCGCCCGCCATCCAGATCAAAACCCTTCATGCCGAACATCATGTCGCCGCGGCCCGAGGGCGTGGCCGGCGTAGCCGCGCTGTCGCCACTGCTGTCATCGGTCTGGGCAAAGGTCGTCATCGGGGCGGCGGCGAACGCTGTCAAGACCAACGCGCCGATCATCATACCGGCAGTAAGCCACTGTTTCCAGTTCCTCTTGCTGTTCATCCTGATTTTTACTCCTGTTTCGTTAAATTGTGTGCTTCACACAAGTGGCGTGAAGCACCTGGGTTGATCGTCACTGAGGTGAACTTGCCACTTCAGATTCACTCTATTATGACTGAGAAATGCAAACAGGGTGCGCAGAATTTGTTTGAGAAATGTAAATTCTGCCGGAACTTTTGCGTTCCCGTCACACGCCTCTCACCGCTGACGTACGACGAAGAGACGCGCCAGCGTCAGCAGAAAAATCCCTATACTCACCGCCAGATAGACCGGATAGAGCAGCGGTGTGTCCGTGCCAGCCAGCCAACTGTGCACCGTCGCCAGTCCAAACGCCACGTAGGTCAAATAGTGGAGACGGCGGAATGTTTTGTACCCGATGCGTTGCACCCCGTAGAACGAGATCGAAGTCAGGAGCATGAGGTAGATGCCGATGACGCCCAACCCCACAGCCAACGGTTCGTATGGTCCCAGAAACGGGATCAACAGATCGACCACGCGGTAGTCGAAAAAACTGCTAAAAAGCAGCAGGTACGCGTGATAGATGGTCATACCGATCGCAGTCCACGACAGGTAGGTGTGAAGTTCCAGCGCCAGTGCCGGCGACACACGCACCTTGACCAGCCTGCCACTCAGCAAGATGCCCCATACCGCCGAGGCAGCCAGCAGCAAATAGCTGACCACACCGCTGGCGCGGATCGCATACCAAATGCTTTCATCGCTCAGTTTCAGCCCGTTTGCCTCCAACATCAGGCTGCCTGCATAGAGCGCCAGCAGCAGCGTTGTCGAAAACGCACCGTAGATCAGGATGCACCGCAGCCGGTCCGGCGGCCGGCGCACAGTGGATGTGTCCATGCGTAACTCTTCTCTCAAATTGGCTGGTCAGATGGCAACTTGTGCGTCGGCCATGCGGTAGCGGTGGAGACTGTCCGTCTGGTGAATTTGTTGTCGATTGTCGATGATGACGCCGGCAAGTTGCTGCTTGTGCAGGCGCGCCAGGCCAATCTCGCAGCCGGCGACAAGCGTGGCCGTAGCCCATGCCTCGGCGCGGCGCGCATCGCTGCACAACACGCTGGCCGTCACGACATCCGTTGCTGCGGGCAATCCCGTACGCGGGTCGATGAGGTGGTGAACCGGCTGGCCATCCTGCTGCCACCGGCGATAGTCGATGCCGGAAGTTGCCAACGTGGCATTGTTGAGCCACAACGACAGCACACTTTCCGGCTCTGCATCACGAACGGGCGACGGCATGGCGACGGCGACCGGCCAGCCCGGATATTCGTCCGGCCCATCGCCCGCAGTGAGATCACCGCCGGCATCGACCAGGCAGGGTGCCCACTGGCCGAGAAAATTCACCATCTGCTCAGCCGTGAAGCCCTTGGCAATCCCGCCCAGGTCAAGGCCGATGCCCAGAGGCAGCCGGATCGCATGGCGCTCTGGGTCAACCGCAACTGCCTGCCAGCGACCGGTGGCGATTTGTCTGGCGGTATCGCGATGCACTGCTCCGTGGCCGATCGCATCGAATGTGCCATCATAGCCAGCCGCCAGCACGTCGGTGAGCACCGTCGGGTCAAACAGTCCTGCGGTGTCGCCCGCCAGTTGCAGCGCGCTCCAGATCACTTGCCACAATGGCCGCGAGACAAAGCTCCATTGACCGCTGGCCCGGTTCACGGCCGAGAGTTCACTCGTTGCGCGGAAACGGCTCATTCGTGCCTCGATGGTCGCCATCAACGCTTGCGCCTGGCGCAACAATGTATTGGCAATCTCGGCATTTTCGTGAATCAGCCAGACGGAAATCTCGCTGCCCATGGTCCGAAAATGATGCGCATGAAGGGGCTGACCGGATAGCTGCATGGATCGCCTCGTTATCGCGATGAGCGGGAGCGGGTCAACGGTTGCGCTTGTAAATTTTGCGCTGTCGTCACCGGCGCCTGGACAATTGTCGGTTTGGGTGTTGCCGTCGGCGTGAAGGTTGCCGTCGGTGCAGGCGTATCAGTCGGAATCACGGCTGCCGGCGCTGTGATGGCGACGACCGCCGCAGTGGGCGTCAATGTCGGCAGCAGTGCTCGAATGGATATTCCGGCCGCGGCGATGGTGGGTGTGGCAGTCGTCAGCACCGACGCCCTTGCCTCACTCGATTGTGCAACCTCGCGCGCCGCCGCCTGCCCCGTCTCCAGCCAGGCAATGGCCTGCGTGCCGGCCAGCGTTGCGACAATGCTGCCGGCCACAATCGAGCTCTTGAGCCAGGTCGAGCGTCGTGTAGACTTGGCGGGTCGTCGTCTGCCGGGCAGGTTCGTACTTGATACCTGAGTCATACCAATCATTCCTTTCTTGCCGATTGAGCGTTTTGCAGCATCGGCTACCAAAGGAATGATAGAACCCAGATGTAAGAAAAGTTTGCGTTTTGCATTAAGCGTACGCAACGGAATGGGGAATCACACAGAACCAAGAAGGTGCGTCGGTCAGGCGTGGGGTAAACATCCAACTTCAGTAATTCACGATTTGCCTCACACGGAGACACAAAGCCACAAAGTTGAAGATGGCGTCCTTTGTGCTCTTTGCGGCTTCGTGTGAGTTTCGTGAAGTACTGAACTTGGCAGAGGGTCAGCGCTGCGCGCTGCGAATGGATGCGGGAAACCGCACGGTAAAGGTGCTTCCGGTCCCGTTGCCGCGGCTGGCAACGCTGACCGTACCAGACTGCGCTTCGACCAGCGCACGCACAATCGCCAGCCCCAATCCCGCCCCGCCCGCATCGCGGTCGCGTGCCCAGTCGGTGCGATAGAAGCGGTCGAAAACGTGCGACAGGTGTTCAGGATCGATGCCTTCCCCACTATCCTGCACCGTAATTGTTGTGCTCTGATCGTCTTGGCGTACGGCCACGATAATGCTGCCCCCCGCCGGCGTATGATGCAGCGCATTGACCAACAGATTGTGCATCACCTGCACCAGGCGCGCCCGATCGGCCTGGATGACAGCGTCTCCATCCAGAAAGGCGACAGTCAAGGCGATCTCCTGCAAGTCGGCGAGTGGCGCAAAGGTCTCCACCACCTCCTGCACCAGCACAGCCAGATTCACCGGCTGGAGATGCAGCGGCAGCCGCTTTGCCTCCGCCTGCGCCAGTTCGTGCAGATCGTTGGTAAGCCGGTGCAGGTGGCGCGTCTGCTCGTAGAGACGGGCGATCTCCTCTTTGTCAAGCGGATAGACATTGTCCAGGATGGCGCGCAGGTTGCCCTGCAGTACCGTCAGCGGCGTGCGCAGTTCATGGGCGACATCGGCCAACAGATGCTGCCGAAGCTGCTCGGCCGTCTGCAGATCGGCGGCCATGTGATTGAAGGCGTCGGCCAGTGCAATCATTTCGATGCTGCCACGCGGCGCCACGCGGACGCCGAGGTCGCCACGCCCGATTTCGGCCGCACCTTTCGCCAGACTTTCCAGCGGCGCCGTCATGCGCCGGCTCATCCAGACGCCGGCGCCGATCCCCAGCACCATCCCTGTGCTGATCAGCACCAGCGCCGAGTGTGTGGCGAGGCGGATGAAGCCCGCGATCGGGTCGCGACATCCGTCTTCGACCTGAATAGTTCGCGACGGGCGATAGGCCGGCTCATCTGGCCGGCGGCGCTCTCGGTTGCGGTGGCGCTGGCAACCAGCCCCTGCGTCTCCAGCCACGGAATCTGCGCGGGCAATGTGGTGTAGTTCCACACATAGTAGCCGCCCGCGGCCAGCAGACCGATCCCAAGCAGCTAGGAAAGCCAGCGGGCGCCCGATCTAGGTGATTTTGTTTGCATAACAGTCCCTTATTTCAGATAAACCTGTAAAAATATCATCGTTCAATAGAGTGCCGGGTCGCCGCCCCTCGCAACTCGCCCCTCGCCCCACCTATTCAAAACGCAGCGCCTCGATCGGGTCGAGTTGGATGGCGCGCATGGCCGGATAGAGGCCGAAGAGAAAGCCACTGGCCGTGCTGACGAAGAGCGCCAACATCACCGCCCACGGTTCGATGACGATGCGGTAGGTCATCGCCGGCGCCGCGGCCAACCCTTGCGCCGTGGCAAAGCTCAGCCCGATGCCGATGACGCCGCCCAACGCACAGAGCACCAGCGCCTCCACCAGGAACTGGAGCAGGATGTCACCATCGTGTGCGCCAAGTGCGCGGCGCAGACCGATCTCGCCCGTGCGTTCCGTCACCGAGACCAGCATGATGTTCATGATGCCGATGCCGCCGACGATGAGACTGACCGCGCCGATGCTGCCGCGCAGCGCGGTCAGCGTGCCGGAGACATCGCTCGCCATCTCCAGCAGGTCGGCCTGGTTCTGGATCGTGAAGTCGTTCTCGTCGCCGGCCGCCAGCCGGTGGCGCAGGCGCAGAATCTGCTCGATCTGAAGTTGCAGGGCGTCGAGCACCTCGTTGTTGGCGCCCTGCACGCTGATCGAAGTAACCGCATAGCTGCCGCTGCTGAGCGCGGCGTTGAAGAGCCGCCCTTGCGCCGTGCCGAGCGGAACGTAGACCTGCGAATCGCTGCTGCCAAAGCCCGACCCGCCGGAGGCGGCGAGCACGCCGATCACGGTGAACAGGGTGTCGTCGATGCGCACGCTCTGCCCGACTGGATCGTCGGCGCCAAAGAGATCGGAGGCCACCGTGTCGCCCAGCACGGCGACAGTCTCGCTGTCGGCGACCTGTGCGTCGTCGAGAAAGGTGCCGGTGGCGATGGTAAGGTTGCGCACGGCAGCGTACTGGGGGGCGGCGCCGACGACGGTATAGCTGCCCTCGCTGCTGCCGAAGATCAGGGTGGCGTTGGAAGAATATTGTGGCGCCACGGCCACGATATTGGGAAAGAGCGCCGAATCGCTCAGCACGTCGGCGTCGGCCAGCGTCAAGCTGGTGGTGCTGTTGACGCCGCGACTGGCGCCGGCGCTGATCGTCAGCAGGTTGGCGCCGCTTGACTCGATGCGGTCGGTGATGCTGGCGGCCGCGCCGCTGCCGATGCCTACTGTCACCAGCACCGCAGCGATGCCGATGATGATGCCGAGCATGGTCAGGGTGGCGCGCAATTTATGTGCGAAGATGCTGTCGACGGAGACGGCCAGGTAGCGGAAGAATTTCATGCGTATACCTCCGGCGTGGCGACGCTGCCTGGCGTCGGGTGATGCCCGTTGAGCGAGGCGGACAAAAAGTGTGAGGGTTCGTGGTGGTTGGGCGCATCGCTGATGATCTCGCCGTCGCGCAGGGTGACGATGCGCTGCGCCTGGTTGGCGATCCCCAAATCGTGCGTGACGACAATCAGCGTGATGCCCTGCTGGTTCAGCTCATGAAAGAGCGCCATCACTTCCTTGCCGGTCTGCGAGTCGAGCGCGCCGGTCGGTTCATCGGCAAGCAGGATGCTGGGCTGCGTGACCAGGGCGCGCGCGATCGCCACGCGCTGCTGCTGGCCGCCGGAGAGTTCGTCGGGCCGGTGGTCGATGCGTTCGCCCAGCCCGACCTGCGCCAACG
>Ga0154020_10000348_pt1 | contig 55901 bp, 42 predicted proteins | sample Klosneuvirus_201_FD_109709 | JGI IMG/M metagenome (GOLD analysis project Ga0154020, IMG submission 109709) | Active sludge microbial communities from wastewater, Klosterneuburg, Austria - Klosneuvirus_20160825_MG | ecosystem: Engineered > WWTP > Aerobic digester > Activated sludge | place... | reverse complement strand
TGGGGAAACAGGGGGACCATTACTACATTGCCATGGAGTACGTGCCGTCCCGGGACTTGCGCACCATGCTGGACAAGCTGCGCGCCAATGGGACGTTGATGCCCATCCCCCAGGCCGCGTTTGTGTCCTCCAAGATTTGTGATGCGTTGGACTACGCGCACCGCAAGAAGGACCCCGCCGGCAATCCCATGAACATCATCCACCGGGACGTGTCCCCGCAAAACGTCCTGGTGGGCTACGAAGGTGAGGTCAAGGTCATTGATTTTGGCATTGCCAAGGCCGCAAACCGCGCGTCCAAGACGCAGGCCGGCGTGCTCAAGGGCAAGTTTGGATACATGAGCCCGGAGCAGGTGCGTGGCCTGCCCATTGACCGCCGCAGTGACATCTTTGCGGTGGGTGTGTTGCTCTATGAAATGCTCACCGGCGAGCGGCTGTTCATTGGCGAGTCGGACTTCTCCACGCTGGAGAAGGTGCGCAACGCCGAGGTGATTCCGCCCACGGCGTACAACAAAAAAATCACCAAGGAGCTTGAGGGCATTGTCATGAAGGCCCTGGCCCGTGAGGTGGAGGACCGCTACCAGTGGGCCAGTGACCTCACCGAGGACCTGCAGCCGTTCCTGATTGAGGAACGCTCCATCTATTCCGGCAAGAAGCTGGCCGCGTACATGCGTGAGGCGTACGCGGCGGACATTGCCATGGAACAGGCCAAGATGGAGGAGTTCCTCAAAATCACCGCGCCGGTGGAGGAGCCTGAACCCGCCGACGAGTTTGGTCCGGAAAAGACGTTCATCTTTGAAGCCAGCCAGATGTCACCCACGCCGCTGGCGCCCGGTGCGCCTGCCGTGCCCGCGGCCCGCAAACCCGCACCCAGCGCATCTGCCGCGCACGCGCCGGTGCCCGCAGCGTCCATGCGCAACAGCCGGGTGGCCACCATGCCCTCCGGCCCGCCCATGGACGTGGAGGAGCCCAGCACAGACCCGGCCATGGCGCAGATGGATGATGACGATCCGGACTTTGTGAACCATGGCGCCGAGGAGGATGGGCGCACCATTGCGTCTGGCCCACCGGATGACCCCGGCGCAATGCCGGTCAAAAAAGCACCGGTGGCCCCGCGTGCGCCTGCCGCGTCCGGCGCCGGCGCGGCGGTGGGGTCCGGTTCCCGCGGGAAGTCCGGCGAGGCGGCCGCCGTGGCGCGGTCCCCCAGCTCCACCGCGCAACCCCAGCTGCAGGCCCAGGGCCAGGCGCCGCTGCGGCGTCCCAGCGCGCGCGCGCCGCTGCCGCCGCCCAAGGCTGAAGGCGCGCCGGACAGCGGTCCCAAAAAGCCGGTGGTTGGCGCCAATGGTGCAGTGCCCAAGGGCTCGCAGCCCGCCGCGCGCGCCGTGACCTCGGGGCCGGGCGCACCGGTGAAGACCGGGCAGTCCGGCGCGCACCTGGTGGTGAAGGACAACCGGGCGGCCAACACCGGTCTCAAACAAGCGCTCAAGGATGACGCCGCGGTGACAACCACCGGTGAGATTGCGGTGGACCCGGCCGCCGCCACGCAAGCGGTTCCCATGTCCGCGCTGGTGGGGCATTTCAAGGCAAAAGACGCCGCGGCCGGCAACCAGGCGCCCCGCACATCAGACAGCCAGAATGACGTGGCCCCGGACGCGGTGGCTCCAGGTGGTCCGCCCGCCACGCCCGCGGCACCGGGTGGGGCCTCCAATCCCGCCAATGCCACCGCCGCTGCTTCACCATCCGCCGCGCCGTCCCTGGTGCAGATGATTGGCCCCGGGAAACTGGCGGTCTTTGGTGGTGCGTTTGCCGGCATCCTGGCGTTGGTGATTGGCCTTGCGGTCTACCAGAAGAACAAGACGTCCGGTCCCGCTCCCACCGTCACCGTCAAGCTTGCGGGTGACAAGACGCGGGACAAGCTGGATGTGCTGGTGGATGGGGACGTCAAGGCGCATGAGCTGCCGGTGGACCTGGGCGAACTGACGCCGGGAGACCACAAACTGGTGGTGCGTGGCAGCGGCATCTATTCGCAGCTCAAGGCCATCAAGGTGCCCGCCGGACAGCCGCTGGTCATCACACTGGAACTGGAAGAAGAGGGCGCGCCAACCCCACCGCCGGAAGAAGAGAAGAAGCCGGTAGAGATCAAATGCAAGAAGGGGGACAAGGAATGCCTCAAGAAGAAGGAGGCGGCGGAAAAAGCCGCCCGTGAGGAAAAGGCCGAGGAGAAGAAGCCCGCGGAAGAGAAGAATCCCGCCGAGGAGAAGAAGCCCGCGGAAGAGAAGAAGCCCGCGGAGGAGAAGAAGCCCGCGGAAGAGAAGAAGCCCGCGGAGGAGAAGAAGCCCGCGGAGGAGAAGAAGCCCGCGGAAGAGGAGAAGGCGGTGGAGAAGAAGCACGAGGAGGAGACACAAGCGGTGGAGAAGAAACCCGCGGAGAAGAAACCGGCCGAAGAGAAGAAGCCGGTGGAGAAGAAACCAGCCGAAGAGAAGAAACCTGCAGAAGAAAAGAAGCCCGCCGAGGAGAAGAAGCCCGCCGAAGAGAAGAAGCCCGACGCCAAGAAGGAAGACCCCAAGAAGGAGGCGGCTGGCGGCGTGGTCAGCGTCATGGTGGGCACCGTGCCCACGGGCGCCAAGGTCATTGTGGACGGCAAGGACACGGGGCTGTCCACGCCCATCCTGCCGGCCAAGGACTTCAAGCTCACCGCTGGCAAACACATCTTTGTGTTCCAGACCAGGGAGGGGCAGAAGTTCAAGTACCAGGTGACCCTGCAGCCTGGTGTCCAGAACAAGGTGGTCATCCAGAAGCTGGGTGAGCCGGCCACCATTGGTTCCGCTACACCCATGCCGTGAACCTGGAGGCGCCTGTCCATGCATGACCAGGATGAAGATGATTTGAAGGCCAACAGTGCCGGCCACTACACTGAGTTTGACTGCCCCAATTGCACCGCCAACAACCCCATGCCGGACGGTTTTGGTCCAGGGGATGAGGTGCGCTGCAACTATTGTGGGGATGAGTTTGACGTGAAGCAGCGTGACGACGGGCGTCTCAAGCTCAAACCGCGCTGAACACGGGGCACCGCGGGGTCACAACCGGCCGCCGCCCTCGGTGCCCTGCGCCACACTGTCCTGCATGCGCAGGCACAACAACACGCGCTCGGGGTCCAGCTTGTCCTCATCCATGGCCTGCTGAACGCCGCAGCCCTGCGCATCTTCACCGTGGGTGCAGTCCTTGAACCGGCAGTGCACCATGGCCGCGGCCACGTCCGGAAACGCCGCCAGCACCGCGTCAGGTCCTGCGTTCCACAGGCCCAGCTCGCGGATGCCCGGCAGGTCAATCAACGCGCTGCCGGGTGTCAGGATGGCCTCGGCCATGGTGGTGACGTGGCGGCCCTTGCCCTGCCAGTCCAACCCGCCGGTGCGGCGGTTGGAGTCCGGCCTCAGCAGGTTGATGAGCGTGCTTTTCCCCACGCCCGAATGCCCCAGCATGACGCTGGCCCCGGTTGCCACCAGTGCGCGCAGGGCATCCATGCCCGCGCCGGTCACTGCAGAGGTTCGCAGGACCTTCACGCCCAGACGCTCCCAACCCACGGCCGCCTCTTCCACCGCACCGTCCTGGTCCTGGTCCACCTTGTTGATGACCACCACCGGCGTGAGTCCCTGGACCGCACACGCCACCAGGCCGCGCATCACAAACCCTTCACGCAAGCCGCGGCCCGCGGCCACCACCATCAACACCCGGTCCACGTTGGCCGCCAGCAGCTGCCGCTTGGGACCCACCGCGCGCGCCAACATGCGGGTGCGCGGCTCAATGCCGGTGACGTACCCGTCCATCACCTCCACCCGGTCTCCCACCACCGCATGCACTCCCGGACGGCACTGGCAGCGCACCCGGGGCGCCGCAGCGTCCCCAAGGCCGTGCTGGAGGTCCAGGGGATGCACCCAGGCAAACCCGCGGCTGTAGGCCACCACCAGGTGCGTGGCGGCCTTGAGCGGCGGCGGCGCCTGGTCATCGGTGGCGTCGGAGGATGCACCGGGCAACTGCTCCTGCCCGTCTGCTGCGTGGGGCGGGTCCGGAAGCGTGGGCGGGGGAGGGCGGCGGGCCATGGAAGGGCTCTGGGGCATATCACACAACGCTTGCATGACCGGCTGGACTGGATTGGATCCCTTTGGAAATTGGCTCTGCTAGGCTGGACGGGAAGTTCCGGGGATCCTGACAGATCATGGCTCAATCCGCCCTTCCTCCATCCCATCCCAGCTGGCCGCCCCGGCGCGCCCGCCCGTGGGAGGCGTGGTGTGAAGAGGGTCATGCGCTGCTGCGCGCACGGCGCGCGCTGGAGGCGTTGACGTGTTTTGAGCAGGCGTATGCAATGCGCCCCGAAGATCCCCTGGTGGCGGCGCAGTACGCGTTGCTCCTCTCCCAGGAGCGCGGGCTCACCGTTCGCGCGCTGGAGCTGGCGCGCGGCGCACTGGTGCGTGGGGACGGGGACCCGCAGGTCCAGGAGCTGGTGGCGCGCGTGTTGTTGTCCACCGGTGCGCGCCAGGAAGCGTTGGAGATGTTGCGCGCCGCGCAGGCCCGTTTTCCCCAGCACGCTGGACTGGCGGCATTGCTGGCCACGTTGTGCCCGCGCCGGCCGCCCACGTTTCCCAAACTTCCGCGGTGCCACCCGCTCAACAAGTACGTGGGCCTGCTCACCTGGCGGTTGGGTTTGCGGAGCGCCGCGGCCACCGCGGCGCGCGGCCTGGATTGAATGTTCCTAATTGACGCGCACCCAGCGCTGGAATACCTCCCCCCACCACGCTGGCGTGTGTGAGGCGCAAGCGGGGCCATGGGGGCATTGCACGTGACAGCCAGTCCGGTGGTGGGCATTGACCTGGGCACCAGCCGCAGCAGCGTGGCGGTGGTGGCCGGTGGCGTTGCCGTGCCCATCCCGGATGATGAGGGACGCGTGGACCACCCCAGCGTGGTGCACGTGCCGGCGGGCGGCGAGCCGCTGGTGGGCCATGACGCTGTCCCGTTTTTGTCCAGTGACCCGTCCAACACGCTGTTTGCCGCCAAACGCCTCATGGGCCGCGCATGGCATGACCCTGAGGTGCGCCGCGCCGTGGCCGAGCGCCCCTACCGCGTGGTGAAAGGCGACGGCGCATGGCCCGTCCTGGAGGCGGGCGGCCGGCGGTTCACACCGTCTGAGGTGGGCGCGTTGGTCCTGCGTCACCTGCGCACCATGGCCGAGAAACGCCTGGGCGTCCCCGTGCGGCGCGCGGTGGTGGCGGTGCCGGCCAACTTCAATGACGCCCAGCGGGAGGCCACGCGCGTGGCTGCGTGGCTGGCCGGGCTGGACGTGGTGCGGCTGGTCAATGAGCCCACCGCCGCGGCACTCTCCATCCGCCCGCCGCTGCACAACGGCGCGTACCTCATCTATGACTTTGGCGGCGGGACGTTTGACGTCACGGTGCTGGAACGTTCGGCGGATGTGTTCCGCGTGCTGGCCACCCAGGGGGACATGGCGCTTGGCGGGGATGACGTGGACCGCGCCATGGCAGACCGCGTGCGTGCCGGGTTCCTGGCGTCACACCAGGTGGACCTGCACAACAATCCCGGAGCCTGGGCCACGCTGTTGCAGGACTGCGAGCGCAACAAGATTGCGCTGTCCACCACCACCGAGATGCCCCTGCGCATCAACAACGTGGCAAACACCCCACGGGGCCCGGTGCATCTCAACGTCCACATGGACCGCGCCTGGCTGGCAGAAACAGCCGCACCCCTGTTGGAACGGTCCTTGGTGGTCACCCGCGCTGCACTGGCGCGTGCGGGGCTGGGCGGTCAGGCGTTGCGCGGCCTGGTGTTGGTGGGCGGGACCAGCCAGATCCCTTTTGTGCGGCAAGCCGCCGAAACCGCGCTGGGCCTGCAAAGTGTCCCCGGGGTGCACCCCACCGCGGCGGTGGCGTTGGGTGCGGCGGTGCTGGGGGCGTTGGTGAGCCAGGGCAGCGGCGGGGTGGCGGATGCCGGGCTGTTGTTGGATGTGGTGCCCATGACGTTGGGCGTGGGCGCTCCGGATGGGGCGTTTGTCCCGCTCATCCACCGCAACGCGCCCTTGCCGGCCCAGGCGCGGGCCACCATGCGCACCAGCCGGGACGGTCAGCGCTCGCTCATGGTGGAGGTGTGCCAGGGGGACGGCGCGCGCGCGGTGGACAACGTCCAGCTGGGCGTGTTGCCGGTGGGTGACCTCCCCATGGCGCCCGCCGGCGGCGTGGCGGTGGATGTGTTGTTGGACATGGACGCAGATGGTGTGTTGCACGTGGCGGCGGTGGAACATGACACCGGCCGCGTGCACACCGGTTTTACGCGGACCCTGTCCGGCATGAGTGAGCAGGACATTGAGCTGTTGCGCAGAAAGGCCAGGACCGCATGATCCCCAACCCTGGCCCCAACAAACCTGCGCAGGACGCGGTGGTGGTGGAGCGCAGCCCGTTTGTGCGCATGGCCTTCATCAGCGCGGCCGCGCGCCTGCCCGGTGGACTGTTTTTGCACGAGGACCTTCCCAAAGCGGTGGCCGGCGTGCGCGCGGGCCGGGCCGGCACGCTGTTTGTGTCCCGCGCGGTGCTGTTGGATGCGCCGCCGGACGCGTTGATGGACCTGGCGGGCGCCATGGCCGTCACCGGCGTGCGCACGGTGGTGCTGCTCACGCGGCATGACCCGCGGGATGTGGGGGGGCGGCTGGCCGCGCCCATCCAGTGGTTTTTGACCACGCCGTTTCCCCCGGACGTGATGGTGTCTTTGGCGTCAGGGTTTGAGCCGGTGGATGAAGGTGTGTTCCGCGCGCCGGGCGCCACGCTGTCGGTGCCCAACATTGTGGTGCCCGCACTGGCGCAGACCAAACGCACGTCCACGGCGTCCTTGCCAGCGTTGCCGTGGCCCCCGTCTTCTGCTGCCACGCCGTCGCCTTCTTCTCCGTCTTTGGCGTCGTCGTCCTCGCCGTCCCAGACGTCCATGCCCACGCTGCCCGCGCAACCCGGGGCCACCGGGCAGCCCGTGTCCAATTCCGCCATGCGCACCATCAACCCGTTGCACGCCGAGCTGCGCGCGGACCGGCTGATGCGCACCAACGTGGACCGGCTCAACCACTTTGAGGTGCTGGGGGTCACACCTGACGCCACCAAGCGGGACCTGCTGAGCGCGTATTTGGCGTTGGTGCGCCGGTTCCACCCGGACCTGGCGGCCAGCCTGCAGGACCCTCGGCTGGCGGCGGAGGTTGCGCACGTCTACCGCCGCGTCACCGAAGCGTGGACGGTGGTGGGCCGGGATGACTCCCTGCAGGCCTACCGGATGCAGTTGCTGGCCAGCGGTGGCGCCACCGCCGGTGGGCAACCCAACGTGCAAACCCGGCGCTGAACGCGCGCCATCCCCAGGCCAGCGCCGGGGCCGGCTCTGCGACGATGCGTTCGCTGTGCGATCTGGCAGTTGTGACGTAGAGCCCGCCTCCGTGCGGGCTGAACATCCACCCGCTGCCACCTTTCAATCCCTTGCTCCCATCCATGCGTTGCACCGGTCGCCCCTGGGAAGACCAGCAGCCGGCGTGTGGGCGGCCGAGGGGGCACTGCAGGCGTGACCGGAGACACTGCAAGGCGTGCTGCAGGTTTGGTCGTACGGCACCCGTGCGGCGCCGTTTCTTTGGTGTAAGGTCCCCTCACCCGGACCACGGGCGTCCATACGCGGGAGCGGTGTCATGCGCAGCTTGAAGCTGGGGTTGTTGGTGTGTGGTGTGGTGTGTTGTTTCACCGCGTGCCGCCGGGATACCGGCGCCAACAACAGCAGCACCAGCAGCAGTGGCGCGGCCAGCAGCAGTGCGGCGGCCAGCAGCAGCTCTTCTTCCGGGGCAGCGTCGTCCAGCGGCGGTGGTTCCTCCATGGCGGTCTCTGCGTCTTCTTCCCGCGCGCAGTCTTCTTCTGCGGCGGCCAGCAGCAGCAGCAGCGGCGGAACGTCTGGCGGGTTGCCGTTGGACCAGCTGTGCCAGCGCCTGGCGGACGGTTACGCCCGCGGCGCGGCGTTTGCGCTCACCGGGTTGACCACCAATGATTGTGTCCCCGGTTTTGCGTCCGACCAGGACCTGGTGCGTTTCCACGCCGGGGACCCCGCCCGGCTGCGCCAGGCCATGTGTGACCCGGACGGTGGCCCGCTGTTTGTGGTGGCCCGCGCGGTGGCGCGCGGTGAAGCCCAGGGACGGCTCAACTACGACGAGATGGCCGCCGAAACATGCACCCAGGCAGGCCGCACGGCGACGGCGAGCGCCGGCGGGCTGGCGGCGTTTGCGCTGGCCGCGCGCGTGGATGGTGGTCTCAACGCTTCCGTCCCCACGCTGCCGGCGTTTGTGGCGGCGTGCTCCACGGCGGTGGCCGGCCGGCAGGCGCCGGGCCAGGTGTGCGCCAGTGACCTGGAGTGCGCACAGGGAGATGGTGGCGCGCAGTGCCACGGCCGCGGCGGTGCCGCGTGTGAAGGGACGTGCCGGCCCAAGGGCCCGGTGGGCGCACCGTGCGGGCCCGGCCTTGCGGATTGTTGGGATGACTTGCGTTGTGTGGGCGGGAGTTGTGTGGCGCCGGTGGCCTTGGGTGCGTCGTGCCAGTCTGACGCCGGAGAACTGCCGTGTCCGTCCGGGCTGTTCTGCCGGGGTGGGGTGTGCGCCGAAGGTGGCCGCGAAGATGCGGGATGTGTGTCGTTCATCGGCTCGGACTGCGCCAACGGGTATTTCTGCAACGAGGAACGCAAGTGTGAACCCCGCCGGCCACAAGGTGCGGGTTGCACCGAGGACAACGCGTTTGATTCCCCCTGCCAGAACTGCCTGGGATGTTTTGTGCCCACGCTGGGGGATGGCGGCGTGGTGGACTCCGGTGGTGCCTTGCCCGGGACCTGCCAGAGCTTTGCGGGCATGGCCGAATCCTGCGTGGGCCGTCCCTGTCACCTGGCCTTCACCTGCCTGGCGGGGACCTGCCAGGCCCGCGCGCGCACCGGGCAGGCCTGCGTGCTGGAGCCCGGGGACACCACGCTGCGTGGCAACTGTCTGTCATTGACCGACGCGTGCCAGGGCAGCCCGTCCACCTGCCAGACACGCCCGCTGCCCGGCGAGGTGTGCAACGCGCCGGCGGGGACCCTGCCCACCACCGGCAACTGCGACACCGCCGTGACCAGCGGGGTGTGGTGCCTGCGGGCGCAGTCCCAGGACACCACGGGATTCTGCCGCGGCGCCGCGGGCCTGGGGCAGGCGTGCGGCAACGTGCAGAACCTCCCGCCCAATTGTTTTGGCAACGCGTCGTGTTCGGTCAGCCAGGATGGCGGCGTGGGCGTGTGCCTGCCCGCAGAGAACGTGGCGGCGGGCGGCGGGTGCGTGCGGGACAGCCAGTGCGTGCGTGGTCACTACTGCGCGGATGGTGACGCCGGGGTGGGAACCTGCACGCCGGGTGGCAGCCTGAGTGACCCCTGCACGGGCGCGCAGCCGTGGGGCAACATCTGCGTGCAGGGCGTGTGCACCGGCGGGGTTTGTATTGCGGCCCTGGGCGAAGGCGCCGCGTGCAGCACCACCACCCAGTGCGGCTCCACGCTGCGGTGCGAATCCACCGACGCTGGGCGCGTGTGTTCGCCGCGCGTGGGGCTGGGGAACCGCTGTGGCACTTCCACGGATTGCGCCAACGGCCTGACCTGCAACAACGGCGAATGTGTGGGCGAAGCCTGCGCACCCGGCGCCAGCACCGACGACAGCTGCCTGCAGCCCGGCGCGGTCACCGCCATGTTGTTCTTTGGCGCGCTGGTGGGCCTGTCCCGCCGCCGCCGCCGCTGACGTCGGAAGACGCGGTCCTAGAACTGCCCGTGCCGCCCGGCGCCGCGTGCAAACCGCGTGGCGCCGTCCACGCTCTCCGCCGCCAGCACCGGAAGACCGCGTTCAAATTCTGCAGCCAACGCCTGGTCTTCTGACAGCTCCCATTGGGTCAACGCGCTGGTGCGGTCCGCGCGCAAACACGCCTGGGGGAATGCCGCAATCTCCCGCGCCAGCGCTTGCGCCGCGGCCAACGCGGTCCCTTTGGGCACCACGCGGTTGACCAGGCCCATCTGCAGCGCTTCGGCGGCGTGGACCGGGCGCCCGGTGAGGATGAGGTCCAACGCGCGGGATTGCCCCACCAGACGCGGCAGACGCACGGTGCCCCCGTCAATGAGCGGCACACCCCAGCGCCGGCAGAACACGCCCAGCACCGCGTCCTCCTCCACCACGCGCAGGTCACACCACAGCGCCAGCTCCAACCCGCCGGCCACCGCGTGCCCCGCAATGGCCGCCACCACCGGCTTGTGCAGCACCATCCGGCTGGGACCCATGGGCGCGTCTCCATCCGGCGCCAGACGGTTTGGTGTCCCCGCCGCCACCGCCTTGAGGTCCGCCCCGGCGCAAAACGTCCCGCCGTCCCCCCACAACACCGCCACGCTGGCGTCTTCATCCCGGTCAAACGCAGCAAACGCATCTGCCAGCGCTTGTGCCGTGGCGCGGTCCACCGCGTTTTTCACGGCGGGCCGGTGCAACACCACCGTGGTCACCGGCCCGTCACGCTCCACCCGGACACCATCCATGTGCTCCACCTCCGCTTGATGGGCGCACGCTGCCACAGCGCCAAGGATCCGGTCACACCCAAGGGGTGGCGTGCGTTGAAGGAGAAACAGGTCCGGGAGGTTGGCCATGGTTTGCCGTCACGCTGCGTGGTTGGTGCTGGGCATGGGTCTGGGGGGATGTGCGGCCAACGCCGCCCCGGTGACGCTGGATGCGCACGTGGTGGCGGTGGCGGGTGATGTGGCGGTTCGCGCAGGACAGGCCTGCCAGGTGACCCTGCGGCCGGATTGGCGGCAGGGCGTGAACTGCCACGTGGATGTGGTGTGTGGTGGGACGTCCCTGTTTGGTGGGAAACGGCTGGGCGGCTATGCGCGCTGTGACACCAAAGATGGCGCGTTTTTGAGCGCGGAGGATGACCGCACCACCACGCAGGACGGTGACCCCGCGCTGGCGTTGGACCGCGGGACGCCCCGTTGGGTGGTGAAGGATGACCGGCCTGGGTGGCGCGTGGAGTTGCGGTGGGGTGCGGTGACGGCGGAGCAGGCCGCGTTGCGGTGAGGCGCCCTGGCGGTACGTTGCTGTTGTCCGCGCGCGGGCTGGAGAAGAGGAAGGGGCGGCCCCAATCAGGGATCCACCGGTCCCCCCGCCACACACCGCGTGGCGCTGATGGCCAGCGCCGGCATGGGCGCCCGGTTGGTGTCACCCCCCAGCTCCGCCATGCCGCCCAGGTGCAACCCACCCAGGGCATCCATTGCGCCCAACGGCGCATGCTGCGTGGCCATCCACGCCCCGGTGGCAAGCGCGCTGATGTCCAACTGCGTGACCTGCGGGGTGAGCCCCAACGGCGCCACCACCCACTGGCCCACGCCGGAGGTGCCCAGCACCGTGGGACCACCAGACAGGTTTTGCGCACGCGCACTGGTCAACATGGCGTGGGCCGGCGCCCCAATCCGGACGGGCGGAACGGCCACGGCGGTGAGCCCAGCCCAGGAAAACACATCTTCACCGGAGCAGCTTCCGTCATCCACCATGGTCACATCCACCCGCGTCCATTCAAACGCGGCATCCATGACGGGGAGGCGCGCGTGCAGCAGGCCAGAGAGGGGGAAGGGGTTGAGAATGGCGGACCCATCCATGGACAGGCCCCAGGCTTCCCGCTGCGCGGTTGGGAAACAGTTCACCGGCGGTTCGGCCACCGTGGACGATGGTTGGGTCCACTGCAGCACCCACGTGGGTCCTTGCAGTGAGACATCCGTCAGGCTGCGCTGTTCGCCGTTGCCCGGGACGTCAAAGGCCATCTCCATCAACTGGGGGCCTGCGGCGCCCGGCGTCAGGCCCGCATTGAGATGGAGCACCTGGGCCACGGCGGAATCTTCGGCGTCACAGTCCACAAAATCCCCGGAACATCCCACAACGTGTGCCCAGGCCACGCCCAGCCGGTCCTGGATCACCGCGGTGGTCAGCAGCGGAGCGCCACTGGCCAACGTCACCAGGCGCAGCGGTGGCGCGCTTGACTCAAAGTGGGGCCCCAGCCAGCGCGCGGTCCACAGCGTGAAGCCGCTGGCGTTCACTTCAAACACCACCAACCCCACACCCGCCGGCAAACAGGGCGGGCGTTGCGCGCCGCCGGTGCGAGGCTCTTCTTCGTCCTGGGCGGGCGGGGTGGGCCGCGGCGTGACGCACGCTTCACACCCGTTGGCAAAGGTCACCAGCGCCGCGCCAAGCACGCGGTGGTCCACCACCACGGTGGAGACGGAAAGCACGCTGTGGTCCGGCACGTAGGAGGGACCATCCGCCAGGCCAATGGCCAGCGCCATGGAAGCGTACGCGGTGGAGAAGTCCATCTGGTGCGTCTGGGTTGCGTAGCCCGTCTGGTCCACGGTGGTGGCCAACAACGCGGTGTGCGTTCCCTGCGCGTCGTCGGTGCAGCCGCTCAACTGGTGGCAGGTGTCCGGCGCGTTGTAGCACCACGGTGCGCCGGGGCCTGCTGCGCCGTGCCACACCAGCAATGATTGTGTTGCATCCAGCGGCTCAAGCCCGTCCAACGCCACCGGCCAATAACCGCCCAACGGGCGCATGGGGTCTTGCGGGAATTCGGGGTCCACTTCAGCGCCACCACACTCCAGGCCGTCACAGGGCAACAGGTCTGTCACCAACACCGCGCCGCCAGACTGGGTGCGCCCACCGGTGCCGGCCACGCAGCTGCCAGCCCGGCACGCGTCTCCCACCGAACACGCGTCACCGTCATCACAGGGGTAGCCCTCCGGCGTGGGCAACGTGGTGCATGCGCCGGCCACGCACATGGCCACCGTGGCGCACGAGAGCGCGCCGCACAGCGTTCCGTTGGGGGCCAGCGCGTTGGTGCAACCACCGTTGGCGGGTTGTTCCGGCGCACACACATCCACGGTGCACGGGTCAGCGTCATCACACAGCGCCGCACTGGGCTGCGCGGTGCATCCCAGCACGGGGTCACAGCGGTCCATGGTGCACGCCACGCCGTCATCACACACCACCGCGTCACCCAAACACACGCCAGAGACGCAGCGGTCTGCGGTGGTGCAGGCGCTGGCGTCATCACATTGGCCTTCCATGGGCTGGTGCAAACAACCGCCGGGCATCCCCAGGTCCACCGCGTCCAGCGTGCAGGGGTTGTTGTCGTTGCAGTCCGGCGGAGGGCGGGTGAACGCTTCCACCGGCGTGCGCAGCGTGCGGGACCCGTCCGGGCCGGGCGCGCCGTCATGGTCCACCACCAGCGTGGCGGTATGCCGGCCCGGTTCCTGCGCCAGGAGCGCCAGACGCACGCGCGCGGGACGGTCCGGGGAAGCGCTTCCGCCCAGGTCCACCAAGACCAGGGCCGTGTTGCTGGGCTCCAGGTGCGCCTGGAAATGCACCACGCCGCCGGTGGGGTTGGAGTACCCGGCCAGGGCCTCCACCATCACGCCAACATCCGCATCCGGGAACACCACGCGCGCCTGGTCTGACCGCAGGCTGGGGCTGATGGCGTTGAGGGATTCACCCGTGCCGGTGCAGCCAAGCGCCAGCAGTCCAAGCGTCCCCAACACCATCCATGGTGTGCGCGTCATGATGCGGGCGCCTTGAGCAAGCCGTGCGCCACGCGCAGGGGCGCGGAATTGCTGGATTGTTGCGCGTGCGCGCGCCTCAGAAATCTGAGTGCGGCGGGTTCCCGGGGTTTGCCGCAAGGCGCAGCACGCGGCGCGGGTGCGTGTCTTGAGTCTGTGGATTGCGCGGTGGCTCCGACGGATGAGGCGTGAAACTGCGCGTGGAACCGGCGTGGTCTGGTGGCGTGGCCCATGCAGCGGCGCGCACGGCAACCCCAACAACAACCCCTCACGACGACGGAGTGCATGTGAAACTTGCCAGCAGGGTGGGACTGTTTTTTCTCCGGCTTGGCGTGTTGGCCCGCGCCACGGCGTGGGCTGCGCTGTTGGGCATGCTGGAAGCGCTCAAGTCCGAACGCAGCCGGAGCGTCCTGGGTGGCGCAGTGCTGTTGGGCGTGGTGGGGGCGATGGCCTACGCCCATCCCGTGCGGCCGGTGGAACCCGGGGAGCTGGGCATCCGGTTCAACCGTCTCACCGGGGACGTGGCCGAGGTTCCCGAGGGATTTGTCCTCATGGTGCCGGGGCTGCACCACCTTCGCGTGTTCCCGCTGCGTGACCAGATGTACCACCCGGAAAAAAGCAGCAGTGCCACCGGCCACGCGCCGTTCCAGACGGTGGAGGGGCTGTCCATTGGGGTGGACGTGACCATCCGTTACGCGCTGGACCCTTCCCGGGTGGCGGCGTTGTCCCGCCGGCTGCCGGACGCGGTGGGCCGGGACCTGGTGGAGCCGGTGGCGGATGGGGTGCTGCACCGCGTGTTGTCCCGTCACACCGTGCGCGAAGTGTTCTCCACCCAGCGCGTGGACATCCAGGAGGCGCTCACCCGCGAGCTGGCCACCGCGCTGGAGCCGGATGGCGTGCTGGTGCGCAGTGTGTACGTGGGAAAGGTGGACCTTCCGGCGGAATACAAGGCGGGGCTGGAGGGACTGCTCACCGAGGAGCTCAGCTCGGAGAAGATGCGTTACACGCTGGAACTCAAGGAGAAGCTGGTCAAACAGAGCGCGCTGGAAGCGGAGGCCGAAAAAGTCCGCCGGGAGAAGGGTGCCGAAGCCGCCGGTCAGGAGGAGATCATTGCCGCCCGCGCGCGCGCCGAGGCGATGAAACACGTGCTCCCGTTCAAGGAGCGGGAGATTGAACAGAAACGTCTGGAGGCCGAGGCGCAGAAGGTCCAGCGCATGAAGGTGGCGGAAGGCGAGGCGGAGGCGCGGCGCATTGAAAGTTCGGGAGAGGCGGACGCGCGGCGCACGCTGGCGGATGTGGAGGCCTACCGCATGGAGGTCACCGGCAAGGCCGCCTCCCAGCAGATGGCGAGGGAAAGTGTGCTCATCCGCGAGAACCCGCTGCTCATCCAGAAGGCCATGGCGGACAAACTCTCCGACAAGGTCCAGGTGATCATTGCGCCGCCGCAGGCGGGCGGTCTGATGGCGGGCGCGCTGCTGGGCGGGGCCCCGCGTGGTGACGTCAAGCCGCTGGCCCCGCCGTGTGCCGAAGAAGATGCGCAGGGCCGGTGTTGTGAAGCCCGCGGCAACTGCCCCTGAACAGGGAGACGTCCATGCTGCCTGCGGTGTTGTTGGTGGCCATTGTGGTGGAACCCAACGTGATGCTCCGCGCCTCCCCGCAGGACCACGCGGTGCGTGTGGCGCCGTTGCAACGGGGAGATTGGCTGGAGGTGCGCGGGGAACGTGCCGGCGTGGTGGCGGTCTATGACCACGCGCGGGAGCGGCCCGGTTATGTGCGCGCGCATCACGTGCGGACCTATCCTCTCGATGCCACGGCGCTGCCTGCATTGGATGCAGTCATCACGTTTCTCAAAGACAGCCCGGGCCAGGAAGCGCTGGGGATGGGGTACGTTGCGCTGTACCTCAAGGCTTCCGCTGGAGCCCCGGTGTCGGCGGAAATCTGGGATGCACTGGGCGGCATGGCGGACCGTCTGGCGCGGCGCGCGAGCGTAAAACGCACGACGGACGTCACGTTGGCGGGGGACCTGGATGTTGCCGCGCGCTACGGCGTGCGCTTTGTGAGCGTGGAAGCGGAGGGCCGCACGCAGCTTTGTTACGACGGTGAGGCGCACCGCAAGACGTTGGCCGCGCGCGCGGCCCCCAACGCGCGGGTGCGGGCGGTGCTGGCGTTGACGCGCGAGCAGTGCCTTCCGCCCAACATGACCGCCACCCAGCAGCAGACCTGGAATGACTGGCGCGCCGAAGTGTTGTCCAACATGGACACCGTGGATGTGACGCCGTGGCTGGCCAACCGGTTGTGGCTCAGACGTGTGGAGGTCCACAGCGCCCGCGTGTTTGCACTGGCGCGCGGGAACAACGTGGTGGCTGCTGCCGCAGCGGCGGAGGAAACGCTCAACGCGCTGGCCCGCGTGCAGCGCGCGGAGCTGGCCGACGAGGACAAACAAGCGCTTGATGGCGCGTCCATGCGCGCCAGCCTGGCGCGCATGGCCTTGGAGACACCAACTGCAAAACCGGCAGGCAGCAACATGGAAGTTGTGTTCACCGCGGGAGAACCCGGTCAGACCTGTGTGCAGGTGCGTGGCCGCAACGGTGCGTCCCCGTCACAATGTACCTACGCGGTGGTGTGGCCGGCCTCCGTGCAGGTGTTGCCGCAGGACCGTGGGGTCACGCTGGTGGTGCAGCCGCTGGCTGGCTGGTCTGAGTTGTGGTTGGCCCGCCCCGACGACACCGGATGGAAGTGGGATGTGCTGGTGCCGGCGGCCAGCTCGCCGGGTGTGGGGTATGTGGAAATGGCCGGCGTGTCCCCGGATGGAAAACACCTGTTGGTGGTGCGCGAAGCCTTGGGCACTCCCGACGTGCGGCGGGACTTCCAGCAGCTCAATGTGGAGACGCTGAAGGTGGAACATCTGGCACATGAGGCGGCAGGGTTCCGTCCGTTCCGGATGTGGAGCTCGGCGCGGTGGCGTCAGGGCGCGCTGGTGTCCATGGGTAGCGGCAATACGCGGGGTCACACACCACTGGCACCTTGACCGCCGTGATGGATGCGGGGCCCGCCGTCACCCCAAACTCCAGACGGATGAAGGCCTTCTTCACGCAGGCCGCGTCGAGGCGACCTTCGCCCTCGACGTTCACCGCCATCACCAGGCCCGGCGCGTTGATGGCCAGGGAGACCAGCTGGGCCACGCGGGAGTGGACCACCACGGTGGGCGGACGTCGCCCGTGGTGTGACGCGGGCGCCGCAGCGCGCGGCGGGGTGATGCACGCATCCAAGGCCGGCAGCGCGCGGTCCAGCACGTCCTGCACGCGCGCAGGGGCGTGCCCACGCAGGTCCAGGGTTGCCGCCTTGGGTGAATCCGCCAGCAGCAGCGTAACAAGCACCAACGGCACGGGACCCATGGGAAACATCCTTTGCTGCGGGGGGCGCCGCGTTGCACTTGGGCGGTCCCTCGGGGCACACAGGTTACACCATGGCAACGGTGCGGGCGTTCATTGGAGTGCGCGCGGGTGCGGAGTTGCGGGACGCCGTGGTGGCGCTCTTGGAGACCCTCAAGCCGCGCATGCCGGATGGCGTGGTGCGGTGGGTTCACCCGGAGGATCTTCATCTCACGCTCAAATTCCTGGGCAACGCAACGGACACTCAAGTGCCGGCGGTGCTGGCCGCAGTCCAGGCGGTGGCGGCGCAACATGGGCGCGTGGAGATACCGGTGGTGGGCGCGGGAATGTTCCCGCCGCGTGGCAAGCCGCACGCGCTGTGGTTGGGTTTGCAGAACGGCGATGCGCTTGGTGGCTTGGCGGCGTTGCATGCCGGCATGGAGACGCACGTGTCCCCGCTGGGGTTCCCCGCCGAGAAACGTCCCTTCAAGGCGCACCTCACGTTGGGTCGTGTGGCCAGGGACTGCTTGCCCGCACAAGCACACGGCGTGCGCAAGGCCATGACGGCGTGGATGCCAGGGCCGTTGCCTCCGTTGGTGGTGGACCAGGTTCATCTGATGCGCAGTGAGCCTTCTGCTTTGGGCGCGCACTACGCGTCGTTGGGCGCGGGGATGCTCCGTCTTGACCAGCCTGCGCGGGCTTGGCGCGGGCCGCCGCGCGTGGGATGAACCTGAACCATGGCCGGACCCGGGTCGTCTCCGTCGTCAACAACCGCCGCGTGGCACTTTGTGGACCGCGCGGGGCAGGACCATGTGGTGGACCGCCTGGAAGAAGTTCCGCCCGAATACCGGGACCGGGCGCTCAAGGTGGGCAGTGGCTCCACGCCGTTGAGCATCACCACGGGCACCCCCATGCTGCATCTGGACCGCACGTGGGATGACTGGCACACGCCCTCATTTGTGGCTGGCGCGGGTTTGATGCTGGTGGCGTTGGTGGTGGTGCAATTGCTCCGTGGTGTTGCGGGGAAGTTGTTGGGGCGCATGGTCATGGTGGGCGTGGTGGCCATGGTGCTGGGGGTGCTCTACATCCAGTTGTTGGCCGGGCAGGTGAAGGGCACCGGTCTCAAGCTTCAGTCTCCCCAGTTGCTCCTGGAGGACGCCCAGCGTGCGCGGGATGACCTCAACAAACAGAACACCGCCACCCAGAAGATGCTCAAACAAACCGAGTGACGCTGTCGTTGCCTTTTCGGTGGCCCCTGGTCACTGGCCCGCGTCGTCGGACGTTCCAGCGTCATCACCGGCAGTTCCCGCGTCTGCGTCCACGCCGCCATCTGCCGTGTTGCCGCCATCCTCCGGCGTGCTGGAGACCACGGTGCCACCGGCGTCCGGTTCATCCACCGCCGCATCCGGCGGTGTTCCCGCATCCGGTATTTCTGTGGGCAATCCAAGAATGGTCCCGGTGGACTGCACGCCACATCCCGCCAGCACCACCGCGGCGGCCCCAAAGGACGCGCCCCGGACGTTCCCATCAAACAATGCACCCAGCCAGCCCAGCCGCCCGTCGGCAACCAGCAGCGGGTCCACCGAAGCGCTCAACCGCACCGGTGCGTTCTCCGGCGGCACGTAGCTGGCCGCAACCTCCGGCAGCGGCCCCATGGCGGGCGCGCGCAGGTGAAGCGCGCCTCCCTGCTCCAGGATGAGCCCCACCGCGCGCCCAAACGCAGACCCCGCCGAGATGGCGCGCACGCCGGTGGCGTCCGTTGCTGCGGCCGTCCAGACGGTGGTGGTTTCCCCACCCTGCGTCACCTCCACCGTGTCGGTGAAGTTGCACGCCGGAACGGCGCAATTGTCCGCATCACACGGTGGGGGCTCAACGCCAGCTTCCTGACGCGCCAGGAACACCGCGGGTCCAACGGCACCCACCGCCATGGTCACATCCACGTCCTGGCGCAGTCCGTCCCCCAGACGTTCGGGTGACGCCACCAGTCCCTGGTCCACCGGCGCGTGCCAGCTCCAGGCGCTCCACAACGCTTGGGCCGCACCGCCGCAGCTGGCCGCAACGCCGCTGGTCTGGGCGCGCCAGGTGGCGTGCACCTCGCCCTCAAACCGCGTCACCCGCAGGTCCTGCACGGCGTCAAGGTGGACGTTGCTGGCGGGGACAATCACGGACACCGCGTTCTGCGCTTCCAGCACCGGGGGCCATTGTGACGCGTTGAGCGCCAGCACCTCCAACGCCTGCACCTCCGGACAATCCCCCAGGCACAACAGGCCGGCCCGCCTTCCAACCATGATGGCCAACGCATTTTCCTGCGCGCCCAGTGCCATGACGGCCTGGCCCACCGTGCCGCCCATGGGGTCATGTTGTGACGTCGTCACCACGTGTGGGCCATCCATTGAACCATCCGTGCGCACCAACGTCAGGCTCAGCGTGGCAATGGGGTCCGGCGGGGACTCCAGGTTGCTGCAGTCCACCGTTCCCACGCTGCGTTGCAGCACCACCAGGCCCGCGGGCGTCAACACGCCGCGCGCATCCACCAGACGGTGGCCTTCTGGCAGGGGAAGCTCCGCGCCCGGTGTCCGCGTGCCATTGGCGGACACTTCCACCAACGCCACCACGTGCCCTGGCGCGGGTTCGTCCTCGGCCACCACGCAGGGGTTCTCAATGGGAGCACACGCGCCAATCCCGCAGCGTGGCGCCAGCTGCACCGCCACCCGGACGCGCGCGTTGCCCAATGGCTGCAGGCCCAACACATTGACCGGGTCCCGCAGGCCCGTCTCCACCTCAGGGATGGCGGCGATCACGGGGTCACCCACGCCAAAGGGTTCACCCAGGCCACGCTGGCAGGCGCCCATGCGGCAGGTGTCTCCCAGGCTGCACGGGTCACCGTCTTCACAGGGAAAACCATCCGGCGCCTGGGACGTCACACACGTGCCGTCAATGCACAGCGGCATGGCGTCACACACCGGGATGCCACACAAGGTTCCGGTGGGCGCCACGGCGTTGGTGCATCCGGCCAGCGGCGCACACACGTCCAGCGTGCAGGGGTTGCTGTCCTCGCAGGCCTCATTGCGCGGCATGAACGTGCAGCCCAATGTCCCGTCACAGGTGTCCACCGTGCAGGCCACGCCGTCATCACAGGTGATGGGCTGGCCCAGGCACGCACCTTCCACGCAGCGGTCTCCCACGGTGCAGGTGTTCGCGTCGTCACAGGTGCCGGCCACCGGGATGTGTTCGCAGCCCGCGCCCTGACGCAGGTCCAGCGTGCAGGGGTTGCCGTCGTCACATTGCGGGGGAGGATCCACGGTGGCGGTGAGCGCCACGTCAAAGTCACTGGGTGCCACGTCACTGTCGGTGTGGATGTGCATCACCGCGGAGAAACTGCCGGGCTCAAAGGCCACAAACCGCACCGTGATGTCCGTGCCGCTCAGGTCCGCCGTCACGTTTGGGAACAGCACCACAAACGGGCCATCCCGCGGGTCCAGCTGGATGGTGCCTTCCAGAAGACCTTCGCCCTGGTTGGTGAGGCGGACACGCCCTTCTGCGGGTACGCCCGGTTCCAGGTGCCCCAGGTCCAGTGTGGCGCGGTCCACCGCGGCCTTGCGCTCCGAACGCTGCAGGTTGGTGCGCCCACCGTCTGTGCAGGCTGCCAAAGACAGCCCCAACAACAACAAGACGCAGGCTTGGAGGGACGCGGGACGCATGGTTTCCCCGGCTGACGCAAGAAGACGGCCAACCGGGGTGACGTCGGGCGGCGGGTGCGCGCGCCCCCTCAGAACGGGTGGATCCATCAGAAAACTGACACCCTTGACGGGGTGGGGGGCGCGGCCCCACGGTGCCCCCATGTTGGCCGTCTCACTGCTATGCGCCACGTTGGCCGCCGCGCCCTTTGGGCCTTTTGGCACCGCCCGGCACCCGCCGGTGGGGCCGTTGGCCGCGGTGCCCGGCAATGGACCAGAGGCGGTTCCCAGCCAGGCGCCGGAAGAAATTCCGCTGGCCAAGGCACAAAGCGCGCGCCGCACCCGCGCCGCCGGCAGCGCCAACCCGCTGTACCTGCTGTTCCTGGTGTACAAAAACTTCCTCACCGAGGTGGATGGCAGCCGCTGCCAACACTACCCCACCTGCAGCGCCTACGGGGCGCAGGCGGTGGGCCGCTACAACGTGCTGGGCGTGTTCATGACCATGGACCGGTTGTGGGCGTCCGGGCAGTCCTCGGCGGTGCGCGCCAACCGGTTGGTGTACGGCGTGGGTCCAACGCCCCGCCACTTTGACCCGGTGGAAGACAACGCATTCTTTTTTGCCTACCCCTGGACGTTGTGGCTGGGCCCGCCCATTGCGGAAAAAGACAAGGTCCTGGGCCGCAACCAGCCATCTGCCGACGACGCCGCTGAAACCGACGGTGACGCCGACCACCCGCATCCGCGTTGATGATGACTCCCATGACCATCCTGCCCGTGCTCCTGACCCTCCTGGCGGCGGACCCGCCTGCCCAACCCGTGCCTCTGGTGGCGCCGCCCACGCGCAAGGCCGCACCCGCACCGGCACCCGCCCCGCCACCGGTGGCCCAGCCCGTGACGCCACCAGCACCCGCCGCCGCCGCGCCGGTGGAAGCTCCCCCGCCAGAGGCTGCTGCCACTGCGCCGGCGGAAGACGTTGCCACCCCCGCCCCCACCGGTGTGGATGAGGACCTGGCGTTTGGGGACCACCTGTTTGAAGACGGGGACTACTACCGCAGCGTCACGGAGTACCGGCGCTACCTGTTCCGCAGCAAGGGCCGCGGCGCGGCGTCATCCCGCGTGGCCATGGCCATTGGTGAGGCGTACCTGCGTGGCGCGCAGTTTGAGGCCGCCGCGTTGCAGTTTGAGAGCGTGGCCCAGCGCCGCACGGACGAGGTGGGTGCCAATGTGGCCAACATTGCCGCCGCCCGCGCGTACCTGTTGGATGACCGGCCGTTGCTGGCGCGTCCCCGTGTGCGGCGCATCTACGGCAATGAGGGTGCGCCGCTGGCGTTGCGCGCCGAGGCCGGCCTGCTGCTGGCGGTGAGCTACATCCAGGCGGAGAATTTCCAGAAGGCGCGGTCCATCATCAGTGACCCCAAGCTGCAAAACGGTCACCGCGCGCCGCTGGCCCGCGCACTGCTCAACGCGCTCAACCAGCGCGAAAAACTCCCGCAGAAAAACCCGCTGCTGGCCTTTTTGTTCTCGTTGTTGCCGGGGTTTGGGCACTTCTACCTGGGCCAGTGGACGGTGGGACTCACGGCGCTGCTGTGGAACGGGTTGTTCATTGTGGGCGCGTTGGATGCGTGGGTGCAGCGGTCCTGGGGCGTGGCCATCATCCTCACGCTGTTGGAGCTCACGTTCTACGGCGGCAGCATCTTTGGCGCGGTGAGCGGCGCGTTCAAGTACAACCGGGACCAGGAGCTCAATTGGCGTGACGCCGTGCGCGCGCAATATGACGCCATGCTCAAACTCCCGGACCCCACCGCGGGCACCCAGCCCGGCGCGCTCATCCGCTTTGGGCTGCCGGTGGAGCTGCCGGTTCCATGACGTCACCCACCGTCCGGCTGCACCACGCCAACAGTTTCCTGCTGGACTTTGACGCCGTGGTGGTGGCGCAGCACACCTGGCAGGGCGCGCCTTCGGTCATCCTGGATCAGACCGCGTTCTACGCCGAGGCGGGCGGCCAGACCTCTGACCTGGGTGTGCTGGGTGGCCTGCCGGTGGTGAACGTGCAGGTGGATGATGGCGGCGTGGTGCACCACGTGGTGACGGGAGCGCTGCCCGCGCCAGGCACGCACGTCCACGGCGTGGTGGACAAACAACGCCGCCGGCTGAACATGGCGTTGCACACCGGACAGCACATGTTGTCCCGCGCCTTGTTGGACGTGTGCGCCGCAGAAACGGTGAGCAGCCGCTTGGGTGAGGGCGGTGGCTGCACCATTGACCTGGATGTGACGTCGTTGATGGACGGGGATGTGGCCAAGGCGGAAGACCTGGTCAACGCGGTGGTGGATGACGCGGTGGAGGTCCGCGCGTTTTTTCCGACGGCAGCGGAGCTTGCGGCACTGCCGCTGCGGCGGGCACCCAAGGTGACCCAGAACATCCGGGTGGTGGATGTGGCGGGGTTTGATGTGTCCCCGTGTGGTGGGACCCATTGCACCAACAGCGCGCAGGTGGGGTTGGTGAAGGTCACCGGGCTGGAGCGCTACAAGGGCATGATGCGCGTGGGTTTTGAGGCGGGGCGCCGCGCGCGGCAGACGTTGTGGGCGCACAGCGCGGCGTTGATGGGGCTGGGCGCGGCGTTCACCTGTGGGCCCATGGAAGTGACCGCCAGCGTGGACAAGTTGCGCCGGGACCTCCAGGAGACGCGCGAGCTGTTGGGCGCCGCCCGCGCGCGCCTGGCCACGCACACCGCGGATGGGTTGTTGGCCGCGGCGCGCGCCTCCGGTGAGACGGTGGTGGTGGCGCACGTGGGTGACGGTGACGCCGAGATGTTGCGTGCCTTGGCCAAACGCCTGACGGCGGAGCCTGCGTTGGCGGTGGTGTTGGCGGCGGCGTCTGCCGAGGGAACGCCGGTGCTGGTCTCCCGCGGGGCAAGCAGCACGTTGGATTGTGGCGCTACGCTCAAGCGCCTGGCGCAGGAGGCCGGTGGCCGTGGCGGCGGAAAACCCGCACACGCTGAGGGACGCCTTCCAGTCAACGTGGACCTTGTTGCGTTGACGGCGTGGTTGCCGCGCGGCACCAGCGCACAGGGTTGACCCAGGGTCAGAACGTGGGCCGGCACCGCGGAAAACCCAGCGCTTGGTTCAGGCGGCGCTTTTCTGCCCGTCTTCGCCGGACCCGTTGGGGCGGCCCGGGTGCACCAGCGCCAGACACCGCGCCTCAAAATCCGCCGGCGCCGGCCGGACCGTGGCCGGGAACCGCGGAGCAGGGCGCCTCAGCCCGCCCAACCACCGCCAGAATGTGCGTGCAAGTTGGCTCACACCAGGTCTGTGACGGGGCCCCCCAGCGCTGTTCAATGCGCCGCTGCCGTCAGCCCTGGAGGGCCGTTTCAATGGCCTGCGTGAGTTCTTTTCCCTCCGGCGTCACGCCGCTCTTGAACGCACCCTTGACCTGGCCATCCTTGCCCACCAGGAACTTGTGGAAGTTCCATTGCGGCTCGCCGTGGCCCTTGGTGAGGAACTGGTAGAGCGGGGACTTGTCCGCGCCTTTGACCTTTTGTTTCTCCAGCAACGGGAAGGTCACGCCAAAACGTTTGGTGCAGAATCCCTGGATGGTCTCCGCGTTTCCGGGTTCCTGCGCGCCAAACTCATTGGACGGCACACCCAGGACCACCACACCCTTGCTGGCGTAGGTTTCATGCAGCTTCTGCAAGCCCGCGTATTGCGGGGTGTAACCACATTCGCTGGCGGTGTTGACCACCAGCACCACCTTGCCCTTGTACGCCGCCAGGTCCTGCGTCCCGCCGTCCAGCAACTTCACCTTCTGGGAAAAAAAGTCCATGCCATCCTCCGTTGCCCGGGCCCGTGGGTACCACGCGCACAGTTGTCCCACACAGATGCCGCCCCACCCCTGGGCGGTTCACGCCCGGCGGCGGGGTTTGCTAGAGCGTAGGCCAGGCACGGGCGCCCATGCGGCGCACGCCGGGGGCGTCACCATGCGCGGGATGTTGAAGGTCATGCTGTTGGGGCTGGCCGTGTTGCTGGCGCCGGTGGCCCAGGCCGCACCGCAGGTGACCTCCACCGTGGACCTCCTGGAGTTGCCGCCGGAAACCACACTGGTGGCCCGCAAGCGCGCTTCCAAGGCCCGCCGGTCCACCAGCCGCCCCCGCGCACGCGCCGAACCACAGCCGGAGCTCAATGGGGTTCTTGCGGGGCTGGCAACGTCATGCACGCTGGGCGTGTGCACCGGCGGTGCGGGCGTGCTGGGTGCAGTGCTGGGGACGTTGCCGTGTCTGTGCATTGGTGTCTCGGGCTGCACCAGCGTCACGGCCATGGGCAGCTGCGCGTGCGGTTTGCTGGTGGGCTACGGGCTGGTGCCACCGGCGGTGATGGCGCTGGCGTCCATTCCCGGAAGCGCCCTGTCCGGGGTGGTGGCCTGGATGTCCACCCGCGGGCTCAGCCCGCCGCTGTGGGCGTTGATGCTGGGTGGCATGGGCGGTGGTCTGGCCACGTTCCTGACGGCGGCCGTGGTGGGCGGGCCGTTGTTGGGTGCGTCCACGTATTTTGCGTACAACGCCTGGCGTGCCCAAACCCTCAGTCCCTTTGCGTTACGCAATGACGCGGTGGTGAACCAGCTGGCGTACACCTCCATGGGCTTTCTTGCGTCCGGCCTGGCGGTGGTGGCGGTGGTGCTGGTGGCCGGGTTCACCGCCACCGGAATCCTCAACGGCGGGCTGGCGTGGTGGCTCACCCCGCGCGCTGAGGAATCCATGGTTGGCGCAGCTGATGAAGACGAGGAAGACGCCGACGATGAAGACATGGATGAAGAGGAGGAAGACGAAGAACCACAACCGCGCCGCAAGTCCAAGAAGCCCCGCAAGAAGCTGACGGATGATGACGCGCGCCCTGCGGCCCCACCGGCGCGCAAGGCACCGCCGCCAGAAGATGTTGTTCCCGCGCAGCCCACGCCCAAGGACGAGGAACTGGTGCCGCGCGTGCCCACGCCGGTGTTGCCGGAGGATGTGCCGCCGCCGTCATCATCATCAGGCCCCACGCCCCCGCCCGCCGAGCCCACGCCGGTGTATTAGGCTTGTCTCATCTGTTGCCCGCGCGTCAGATGGGCAGCGCGTCTGCCAGCGCCTGGAGGTGCTGGCGCAACAGGGTCACCGCACGCTGGGCCGTCTCCTCATCCTCAACCCGTGTCCCCAGTGCATCCAGGATGGTGGCTTCCACTGGCGTGACGGCGGAAAATCGCCCGACGCTTGGAACCAGGCGGGTGTACGCGTCATCCCCCGCAAAAGAGAAGCCACCAAAACGCCGCGGGTCCGGGTCCACAAATGGCCACGCGGTGAGCAGCTGCAACAGCGCCGTTGCGGGTGCTGCGGCCTCTGGACGTTGCAGGTTGGCCGCGTTCACCGCACCGCCGCGCGCGTTGGCCACCCAGCGCAGCACCGCCTTGGCAAAGCCACTTTCCCCAACCGCCATGCTGTAGGCCTGCCAGTCTGGCGCGTGCGCCAGGAACGCGCGGTCCACCGCCGTCAACCAGGTGTGCGGTGCGCACAGGTGCCCGTCACAAATGGCCCGGTCCTGGTACGCGCCAAGGTCCCGCAGGTCAGCGCCGTCTGGATGCCGCGCCGGGTGGATGAGGCACCCCACGCGCGTGTGGTTGGCGTCCAGCCACCCGGCAAACGCACAGGTCCGCACTGCCTTGAACAGCAACAGCGGGGCTTCCTCGTCCTGCAGCGTGTCCCGCGCACGCGCCAGCGCCGGTGGGTCCCAGCCACCCTGGGTCACCAGCGCCGTACGCCTGTCCAGCCGGGCATCCATGGCCGCCTTGGAGCGGTCTGCAAAATTGTACAGCCCGCAACAGGCCGCGCAGCTGTGCGGGCCTTGCTGGCACAGCGGTCCATTCTGAAGCACCACCAGCGTCACGGCGTCATCCTCCGTTTGCCGGCCGGCAAAAATGCCGACGTGAAACCATGTCCTACATCTTCCCAAGGGCTCCGGGTCATGCCAGCATGGGCCGCCAGAGTGATGGGTCCCAACCGCCGCTGATGCGCAAAGTCCTTGCCCTTATCCAGTACACACTGCGTGGCGCCCTGCCGCTGTTGGCCGGGCTGCTGGTGCTGCTTTCCCATGGCCCGGCCCAGGCAGACTTTTTTGGACTGGAGCCGGGCGCGCGCATCAAGGGCCACGCCGGCCATGACTGCAAGAAGTGCCACAGCGAGGGCGGCGGCGGCGGCGTGGAGCGCAACAAGTGCCTGGGGTGCCATGACCACCGGGACCTGCGGTCTCAAATTGAGAAACAAAAAGGTCTCCACAGCCGCCCGGACTACCAGAAGAGCTGTGAAAAGTGCCACCTGGAACACAAAGGTGAACGGGCCAAGCTGGTGGACTGGCGCCCGTTTGGCGGCATGGAAAGTTTCACCCATGACCTCACCGGGTATGAACTGCAGGGCGCGCACAAACGCGTCAAATGTACGGATTGTCACAAGACCAAGTTTGAGAAGTCCGGCACGCTCAAGATGATTGGCCTGGACCAGAAGTGCCTGTCCTGCCACGAGGACGTCCACAAGTTTGCCAACACCCGCAAGGAGCTTCTGGATTGCACGGTGTGCCACACCTATGACGCACGCACCATTGCCGGCCAGACGTCCATTGCCCGGACGTTCAACCACGTCAAGGTGAGTGACTACCCGCTCAAGGGTGCCCATGACGACATCAAGTGTGTGGACTGCCACAAGGGCGGGAAGATCTTCAAGATGGAGACCCGCCCCAGCAGTTGCGTGCAGTGCCACAAGGACGTGCACAAGAACACGTACACCCAGGAAAACCGCAGCTGTGACAAGTGCCACTTTGAGGACAAGAGCTCGTGGAAGGACTACCGGTTTGATCACAGCAAGACCAAATTCCCCCTCACGTTTGCCCACGCGCGCGCCAGTTGTAAGAGCTGCCACCAGCAGGGGGACACCAAGCCCATGTCCCTGGACTGCATTGGCTGCCACAAAAAGGAAGACATCCACATTGTCAACGGCGTGGACCGTTTTGCCGCCGTGGGATGCAACAAGTGCCATCAGACCCAGTCCTGGAAGGCGGCGGTGGTGTTCAACCACAACCAGGAAACCAAGATGAAGCTGGAGGGCAAACACGCCTCGGTGGGCTGCACGGATTGTCACCGCGTCAAGCCCAAGAATGACATCAAGACCGCCGAGGACGCGTTTGAGAAGTTCAAGGACAGCACCTGCATCGGCTGTCATTCGCATGAGAAGGCGCATGACAAGGCGTTCAACCAGAACCCGGAGCTGTGTGTGAAATGCCACGTGCCCGGGACGGACAACCTGCGCATCCCGCCGCACTACATGTTGTCCGCCAACTTTTCTCAGGCTGGCGCGCACAACGCCGTGGCCTGTGAGAAATGCCATGATGAGGGCCTCAAGAAGCTCAAGGTGGGCGCGGACTGCATTGGTTGCCACGAGGACAAACACAACGGGACGCTGGGCAAGGGTCCGGATTGCGCCAAGTGCCACACCGAGGGTTTTGCGTTCCAGCAGGTCAACTTCAACCACAACAAGGACACCAAATACCCGCTGGAGGGACGCCATGCGGCGGTGACCTGCACCAAGTGTCACCAGAACACGCCCAAGACCTACCAGGTGAAGGACCAGACGTGTTTTGCCTGCCACGGCGGCCAGGACGTCCACCAGGGCAAGCTGGGCAATGAATGCCAGAAGTGCCACACGCCCGCCGGTGGCGCGCTCAAGTTTGAACACAACACCATGACCAAGTTTGAGCTGCGTGAGGCGCACGCCCGGGCGGACTGCGTGGGTTGTCACGCCTCACCGCAAAAGACCAAGGAGGGCAAGGTTGTGGTGGATTGGCAGTTCCGGGCCACCGGGAAGGACTGCCGGGACTGCCACGGGGACCGCCACGGCATTTCACTTTCGGCCTCCTGCGTGCGCTGCCACGGTGAGGAGGATTGGCGCACGCGCATTGTGGACCGCTACCATGACGTCCCGCCGTTCAGCCTGTTGGGGATGCATTCCTCCCTGGAGTGCACCAAGTGCCACGGGACCGCCGCGGACAACACCGGCATGGGGACGCGGTGTGAGACCTGCCACAAGCAGGATGACATCCACGCCGGCGCGCTGCGCGAATGCCAGCAATGCCACCGCGTGCAGGGATGGATGCCGTCCAGCTTCACCCACGTCACCACGGGATTCCCGCTGCAGGGCGTCCACCGGGTGTTGGACTGCCGCAATTGCCACGGCACCGGCGTGTACACGGGCATGAGCAGTGAGTGCATCAGCTGTCATCTCAAGGATTTCTGGGCGCCCAACGCGGTGGGCATCCACGGTGGCGTGGCCGGCGCGGACTCCAACTGCCTGCCATGCCACAACCAGATCACCTGGAAACGCAGCCCGCTCAACCGGAGGTTGCCATGACGCGCGGCGCGCATTGGCTGCTGGTGTTGACGTTGCTGCCCGCGGGCAACGCGCTGGCCCGTCCCGCGGCCAAGGGTGCGGCGTCCGCCAGCAAGGCGCGTCCCGCCGAGCCGCCGCCACCACCACCACCTGCCGCGGCACAACCCGCACCGGCCGCCGGCGCCGCAGCGGCGGAGAAGGCGCCCGAAAAAACCGAGCCCACCCCACAAACACCGCCCGCCTCCGACGCCACGGGCGCGGCGGGAACGCCGCCCATCAACACCGAGGCCAAGGCGCCAAGCCCCGCACCGGTGGTCCCGGACCTCAGCGCCATTCCGCCGCACTGGCCGGTGGTTCCGTACAAGCCCGGCCGCAAACTTCCGTCCTTTGCCACCGTGTACAAGCCGCGCCTGGACGCCAACACGCTGGACGGGAAGGTGTGGACCTCCACGCTGTACACCGTGAGCCAGCCGCTCAACGTGGAATGGGGCTACGGGCAGATTGGCGCGCAGCTGGACGCCGACAGCCTGTTTGGCTCGCCGGTGGGTTTCCACGTGGACGGGTTCTTCCAGCAGCGCCTCTACCACCGCCCGCTGCGCCTGCAGCCCAACGGTCCAATCTTTGGCCCTGAGGCGTACACCGGCCTGGGCGGCCTGGGTGGCGTGGCCCACCCGCGTTACCAGACCTATGACCGGCTGACCGAAGCCAACGTGAGCGTGAAGACCAAATACGTGGACCTGTATTTTGGCCGCACCATTGTCCCCAGCGCGTTCCAGTCCATGGTGGATGGCGTGGCGGGCAGCGTGGCCATCATGGATTGGGGCCGTGCGGGCGGCTGGGCGGGAATGATGCCGGAGCAGTGGCATCCGCGGTTGTGGTTGGACCGGGACATTCGCAGCCTGGGTGGTTTTTTCCCGGGGACCGGCAACCAGGCCTACGTCAACGACCCCATGACCGGGTACTTCAGCGCGCTGTCTGATGATCCCCTGGCGCTCATCAAGGACCCGCTCAACGCCCAGACCGTGTTCAACATGCGCTACGCCACCGTGGGTGGCTTCTTCTCCACGCGCTTCAACAAGTTCACGTCGGACACGGCGGTCCAGCTCATCTTCTGGAATCCCACCAGCGTGGTCTCCATTGGCCGGGACAACGCGCTGCCGCAAGGTGGTCCCTCGTCATTGGGCTTCACACCGGACCTGCCGGTACGGCTGGTGGATGCGGCGTATGTGCACCACCTCATGACGTTCCGGCCCCTCAAACCGCTCAACTTCCACCTGCGCGGCACGTGGGACGCGTACGGTGCCATGCGGTCCATTGACCTGACCCGTGCGGGCAATCCTTCAGACGCATTCAAGGTGCCGCAGCCTGGCGGTGGTGGCATCACCGGGTTGCGGGAGATGCAGTTCCCCGCGCTGCAAACGTTGGAGCCCTTGATGGATTCCACCGGCGGCATCCGAGAGCTGCTGGGTGACGTCACGTTCCGCGGGGACTGGCCCCTGGGCCTCTCGGCGCAGCTGCACCACTTCCAGTCCATGGTCACCGCACAGTCCTACCGTTTCTATCAGTCTGACCTGGTGCAACCCGGCGCGCAGGATCAGTTCTGGGCCGCACAGGTGCGGGACCCTTCGCAGGTGCCCAGCTGGCAGCAGCTTGGCCTGATGGACAGCAAACGCTGGAACATGTCCAAGCTGGGCATTGTGCAGCGCGAGAGGTTCCGCGTGAATGGCTGGGTGAGCCCGTTGGGATTCATCTGGCCGGACAGCAGCGCGCAGTTCTACGGCGAAGCCTACGTGGAGTGGCGCCGGGATTACCCTCGGCTGCGCCCGGAGACGGACGCTGCGTGCACGCTGGACCGCACCGGCGGGCCCAACGGTGAACCGGATGGCATCCCCGAGCCCTATTTCAGCCGCAAGGACTGCCGCGTGTGCCAGGTGGATTCCAACCAGCGGGATGCACAGGGCAACCCGATTGTTGAGACGCGCTACGGCGACGAGTGCGGCAACATTGGTGGTGACCGTATTGCGCGCCAGGATGACTACGTGCGGGTGGGCGCCACCGTCGGGCTGAGGGATCCCACGCTGTATGATTCGGTGACGTATGATTTTTCGGTGACGGGCGTGGATGGCTGGCACAACCGCGCCATCATTGCGCGTGCGCGCCTGGGTGCGCAGGCCTTTGAGCAGCTGTTCATGGACCTGGGGTTCACCTACGAGCTGTCCCAGAACCAGCGCTATTTCACGTCAGACGTCCGGTACAACGGTGCGGGCGCAGGCACCACCATCAACGGCATCTATCCCAAGAGTGTCCTGGGCCAGGCGTTTGTGTTTGACGCCAACATGATGTTCCGCGTGGCGTATGGACTCACGTTTGAGGCCAGCTACATGTTGTTCTTTGAAGAGGCGCCCAACGTGCAGGACTTTGTCCTGGACTACCGGCGCAACCTGGACCCCGCCAGCCAGATATGGCGGGACACCAACGCGCCGGCCGGCGTGGTGGGCTACATCCCGCGGGACCAGTACCAGGCGCAGCAGTTGTTCCTCTTGCGCGCATCCTATCGCCTGTAATGTTTCAGGCTGCCGCACGTTGACGGCGCCACTGCAGAGCGCCCAGCACCAGCAGCGGCAGGCCCAGCAACGCCACCGCCAGCGGAATCAACGTGAAGTACCCAAACAGCGTGATGCTCTTGCCGTGACGGCGGATGCGTTGTGGTTGTTGCGGGTCATAGTCAATGGTGAGCGTGGAGCCCGGCGCCACCGTGCCGGGGCGGGACATGGTGGCCCGGTGTGAAACACCCGCAGCGTCCACAAACGTCACGGTGAGGTCATGCCAGTGGCGCCGGTAGCGGGAGTCCACATCCGTCATGGTGCTGCCCTCCACGGTGGCCTGCGTGGTGACGCCGTGCTGGTCCAGCGCCCACTCCTCCCAGACCCCGCCGCCCACCGCGGTGAAGAAGGCAAACACCACGCTGCCAATGAAGCTGCACGCGGCCCCCAGGCCCAACAACACGGTGGCCCAGAGACGGTGGAACTCACGCGTGTTGTCCAGCGGGCCACCGCTCAAGGTGCGTCCCCGCGTGCTTCCACTTCAATCTCCGCCAGGCTCATCACGGTACGGCCGTAGACCCGGCCCTGCGCGCCATCCAGTTCCACGCGCACCACCCGCACGCCATTGGGCTGCGCAATGAGGGAAACGTCCACCGCGGTGCCCGTGACTGCCAGCGCACCGGAGGTGGCCGTGCCCAGCAACTGGGTGGCTGCTTCATCCGCGTAGAGCTTGATGGTGGCCCCCGTGACGACGATGTCCGTGATGTTTCCGCCGGTTTGTGGGATCTGGTTGTAGAGCACCACCGTGCGGGTCCACACCGGCACCGGGAAGGTGAGGGCGGCCCATTGGCCGGTCTGGCCGGAAGCTTCGGCGGTCCTCCACGCGTAGAAGAGGTCCGGGGTCTTTTGCACCAGGCGGTCATTGAGGGACGCCTCCATGCCCAGGCGAAGGTCTTCCCGGTCCACGCTGGACAACGTCACCCGCGCGCCCGGCGCCAGGTTGGTCCACGCGGCCTCTTGCGCGTGGTTGGCCGGCTGCATGGAGTGTCCGGTGTGGCAGCCCACGCACCGCACCACCTCTCCGGCGCGTCCAAAGTTCATGCCCGCCACAAACGCCGCGCCGCTGTTGCGCCCCAACGCACCATAATGCCCACCGGTGCCGGGGACCCGCTGGTCTGCTCCGCGCAGGTCTTCAAACAACGGCAGGTGCGCGGGCGGGTGGAGGATGGCCTCGCCGGACGCTGAAACGGGAACCACCTCCATCAGGATGGGCCAGTCCATGGTCTCAAAGCTGCCGGGGTTGTTGCGTTGGTAATCCGCAAAGCCGCGCAGGAACGCGGCGCTGCCAATGGGCGGCGCGCTCACAATGTCCACGTCCACCGGTGCGTTGGCGTAGACGTTGAGCACGTGGAAGGTGAATGTGCCGTCCTGCGCCACGGTGGCCTTTTCTTGCGGGGATGGCGTGGTGGGCACCCGCACCGGCGGCAACGCCATGGGCGGCGTGGTGATGCGGTCGGGGATGATGGGCGGGACGCGGCGCGGTGCCAGGACCGCGGCGCGCAGCTCGGCGGTGCCGGGAAGGTCATACAAAAGCCGCGGGTTGGAGCCGTCCTGTTCCACCAGGTACAAGCCGTAATCCTGCGTGAGGTCCGCCGTGGTGGACGTCATGGAGACCACCAGCGGGCCGGTGAAACGGTTGTTGTCATTGGGGTTGGGCAACACCGCGGGCTCTCCGGCGTAGCGGTCCTGGTAGATGCCGTAAGACGGGATGCCGTTGCCCCGCGGGTCCAGGGAGACAAAGTCCGTGCGTGTTGTGGTGACGCCCAGGATGCCCTGCGGGCGGCCCGGGCCACGGGTGACCCGGCGGATGCCGCCAAACCCGGAGGCCTCGGTCATGTTGATCATGGGGAAGCTGTTGGCAAACAGCACGCCGTCGTCGGTGAAGGCGCCTCCATAGCTGTGGTTGTCCGGCTCCGAGCGCAGGAATCCTGAGAACATGCCCAGGCCCGTGCCATCCGGGTTGATGTGCGCGGTGTGCCACGCGTTGCGGAACATGCTGTCGCCTTCAAACACCGCGTCGGTGCCTTCCCGCGCGGTGGGGTAGCGCTCGCGCTTGATGCCGTGGTGGAACTCATAGGCTTCCATGCCGGTGGTGTCCCCAAGGTCCGCCGGGATGTTGGCCAGGTCAGACGGCACGGTGTCCATGACGTTGGTGGGAAACCGCAGGTTGCGCCACCAGCGGGCGTAGACAACCTGGCCGGTGAGGGGGTCCACCAGGGGACGGTCTGCGCTGTTGCGTTCACTGGTGATGCGGCGCAGGCCGGTGCCATCCGCGTTGATGACGTGCAGCTGGCTGGTGCGTTGGCCGCTGTAGTGGGCGTAGGCCGGGAAACGGGTTGAAGAAAAACAGATGCGCCCGTCGGGGAGGAACACAGGGTCAAAATCATCATAGGGCAACAGGGACCGTCCCGCCTGGGGACCAAACCGGGTCACAAAGGTGGCCTCCACATGCTCCGCGTCATCCTGGGTCACCTGGCGCAGGCCGGTGCCGTCCCGCTGGATGACAAAGATGCGCCACGCGCCCACCGCCAGCGTTCCGTTGCCCGCGCCGTACTCCACCGCGCTGTAGTCCCCGTTGGGGAGCCCGGAAAAGACAACGGTGTTGCCGTCATAGGAGACCGCGGGCGCGTTGACGTCCACCAGGTTGAAGCTCTGTGCGGTGGGATTGGCGCCGTCCACCAGCGCGCGAATGGTGCCGTCACTTTCACGCACCAACAGCTTCCCCGGGACCGAAGGACGCACGCGGTTGCGCGCGCCAACGCCAGGCATGTCCCTGGGGCCACCCATGTCCGGCGGCCAATAGAAGCTCCCATAGGACTGCGTGGGACGGCTCACAAAGACCAGCGCGGGGAACGCCGGTACGCCGCTGCTTCCCCCGCTGGATGTGGATGCCGCAGTGGAACTGGAGCTGCCCCAGGAACTGCTGACGCCGGGAGAGCCGCTGGAACTGCTGGTTGTGGTGGATGTGGACGCGTCAGGCCTGGGGCACGCGGTGGTCCACAGCACAACGCCAAACAGACCTGCACACCGCCAAGGAGAACGCATGCCGTCTGGCTAGCGCGCCCGGTGCCCCCGTTCCATGTGGGTTGACGTGGGTACGGCGTCCTTACGGGTTGTCAGAAGCTGCCCCGTCCAACACCTTTCCGGCCCGGAAGGTCTGCCGCTCCACGCTGCCGTCCTCGCGGTGGGTCTCCCAGGGGCCCTCTTCCAGGCCACGGCGGTACATGCCGCGCCGCTCCACCGTTCCGTCAGCGCGGTACCACGTCCACATTCCGTTGCGCTCACCGCGGTGGAAGGTGCCTTCAGCCATGGTGTGTCCATTGGCGTGGAACTGGACCACGCGGCCGTGTGGCATGCCGCGCTCAAAGTGGCCCTGCTGCTCCAAGGCTCCGGCGTCATTCCAGGTGCTCCAGGTCCCGTGGCGTTCCCCGTCAACGTAGACGCCCTCGGTGTGGCGCTGGCCGTTGCCATGCCAGGTGGTCCAGCGGCCCGTCATGCGGCCGTCCGCGTATTGACCCTGGCTGCGCACCCGGCCCATGGGGTCCACCGTCCGGTACCCGCCGTGGCGCGTGCCGCTGCTGCGCTGTTCGCACCAGATGGCCGTGGTCAGGTCTGCCTGCGTGGCGCGTTGTTCGTGGTAGCCCGGTGGGCACGCCCCGCGGGCCATGTTGTCCAGACCCAGCGCCACGCCACCGCCCACGGCGGACAACACCGCAAGACCTCCCATCACCAGCAGTCCCCGGCCCACCCAGCCGCGCAGCGCGCCGGCCACCGTACGCCACGCGGCACGCGGTGGTGCGCGCGGCGCCTGGGCCTGCGCAAACGCGGTCTCCAACGTGGCCACCAGGCGGCTGGCAACCACCAGCCCCACCCCGTGACCCGCCGCCACCAGCAGGCCTTTGAACCCGTGGTGCGTCCAGTTGGTCCAGGACAGGCTCAACCCAATGACGCCAGCCAGCCAGAAGCTGCTCTGCATGATTTCCGGACGGAGGATGGGCGTAAGTGCCGCAGCCAGTCCCACCATGAGCGGCCCGGTGAGGTACCCCGCGGCGGCGCCAAACAGGACATCCCCCACCGCGTGCGCGTCTTCCGGACCCAAGCGCCACTGCAGCACCGTGCGCGTGAGCAAGGCGCCCAGGTTCACGGTGCCTTGCAGCAGTGCCGCCAATCCCAGCGTTGCAGGAAAAAAGCCCAACACGCGCAGCGGGTGGACGTCCTCGTCAGGCAGGGGTGGTGTGGCCAGCGGGACGGTGGATGGGTCCTCCGCTGGCGCCACAAACGCCTCGGGTGGCGGCGGGATTTCTGTCACCGTATTGGCGGTGAGCCGCGCCAGGTCCCCGTGGCGCAGCAACATGCCGCCGCAGCCCGCGCAGATGTCCACGTTCACCCCGCGCAGCGGGACCTGGCTCATGCGGCGGGTGCAGCCGGGGCAGGGCAGGGGCCGGCCGGCATAATGCGCAATGAGCTGGCGCACCGTCTCAGGCTCCACCTGCAAAAACCGGGATGCCAGCTCCTGTGCGGCATCCGGCGGCAAGAAGCGTGAAAGACAGTTGCTGCACGCCGCTTCAAACATGGCGCCCACCCGCGGGTGCATCAGCACGCGGCAGTGCGGGCACTCCAGGCGCTCCACCGGCGCGCCGGGCTGTGCGGAAGCCGGCTCCCCGGGTGCGGTGTACGGCGTGTCTGCCACGGGACCTCCAAACGTGTTGAACCCCACAAGCCTACGCAGCCTCAACGGTTGATGTCATGGTCCGGTCTCTGCGCCCATCCACCCACATGAACCGCAGGTCACTGCGCCAGCCGCCAGGATTCAATGTTCCAGCTGACGGACGTTGGCGTCCCGGTTGGCGCCCAGCCCACAAACCCTGTGCGCGTCACGCTCACCAGCGGCCGCACGTACACCGGCAGCAGCGGCAGCGCTTGCATGACCCGCGTGTTGACGTCACGCAGCAGGCGCGCCCGGGCCGCTGCGTCCAGGGTGCGCGGGATGGCGGCCAGGGCGGCATCCACCGTGGCGTCCACATAGCCTGCCTGGTTTTGTCCCTGCTGCCCGTTGGCCGCTGAAGGGATGTTGCCGCTGGCCAGAAAGCTGTCCCCGTACGCGCTGGGATCCATGACCAGGGCGTAGAAGGCCAGGTGCTTGATCTGGTGTTCTTTGAGGAACGCGCCAAAGAAGACCTTGGGGGGCATTCCCTGGAGCACCACGTCCACGCCGGCGGCACGCCACTGGGATTGGAAGACCTGCAGCAGTTGTTCGGCGGCGCGCGCGCCGGTGGCGTAGGCAAGCTCCAGGCGCAGCGGGGTGTTGGCCGCGTCACGCCGCATCCCATCCGGCCCGCGCACAAAGCCCGCTTCATCCAGAAGCGCCGCGGCCCGGCCCGGGTCAAACGCGGGCGCATCCACGCCGCCGGGGTGGCCGGGGTGGTGCGGCGGAAACACCGCGTCCAGCGCCGCGTAACGTCCGGCAAAGAGGCGGTCCACCGCCCCCTTGCGGTCCACCGCCAGGGCCAGCGCACGCCGCAGCCCAACGTCCTTGAGCCAACCATCCGCCAGGTTGAAATCAATGTGCGTCCAGGCCATCCCTGGCGTCACATGCACCACAAAACGTCCCGGGCGCCGCGCCACCAGCGCATCTGCCGCTTCCGGTGTCACCGTCCCGTCCGGCGCCAGCGCATCCACCTGCCCGGCTTCCAACGCCGCCAGCGCTGCGGTGTCTGAGCCCAGGAAGCGCCACACCACTTCATCCACCAGTGCGGGTTGGTAGGCCTTGGGGTTGCGCGTCAGGCGTATGAACTGCCCGGGCTCCCACGCAGAAAAAAGCAGCGGACCAAAAAACAACGGCTGGCGCATGAGCGCGTGGTCCTTGAGGGAGACCCGCCCGCCGTCGGTGGCGGCGGGGAGACGGTGCGCCGGAAGGATGGGGTGGTTGCGGTATTCGTCAAAAAACGCGTGGACCTCCTTCCAGTGCACCACCACGGTGTGGTCATCCAGGGCCTCCATGCGGGCCACTTTTTCTGCCACCCGCCGGTCCCGGACCGGTTGGCGTGGATCCACCACCAGCGCGTGACCCGCCAGCATGTCCCGCGCGGTCACCGGCGTGCCGTCCCCCCACACCGCGTTGGTGCGCAGCCGCCAGGTCACCTTCATGGTGGCCGCACGCTCCGGTTGTGCGGTGGGCTGGCCCGCCGCGTCCAACAGCACCACATCCCCGTTGTTCAGCGTGGGCAGCCGCGTGGCCATCTCCGGCGCCAGCTCCCATTGTGGCGTCAACCGCGTGAGAAACCGCAGGCCGCCCTCCAGCACCTGGTGGGCGCCGGCGCCTTCGGAGAAATACGGGAGCAGGCCATCTGGTTCCTGCGTGGTGCCCACCGTGATGCGCTGGACCGGCGCGGGCGTGTTGCCCCCGGACCGGCAGGCCGCCGCCAGGCCCAGCAACGCCAACACCCCCCCGCGTGTCCAGAACATGCCACCGCACCCTAGGCGCGCAGGGCCCGCCGGCCCAACACCGGGAGGGTGCAGTGAAGGCGGGGGTATTGGCGGCACACACATGGACGCGCGCGTGTGCGTGGCCCCGTGACGGGACTAGGGTCCCCGCCACGTCATGGAACGGTTTGGGCGCTATGTCTTGCTGGAAAAACTCGCCAGCGGCGGAATGGGCGAGGTCTTTCGTGCCGCGGCCGTGGGGACCGCCGGCTTTTCACGCCCCATTGCCATCAAGCGCATCCTGCCGCACCTGGCGGTGGAAAAAGAGTTTGTGACCATGCTGGTGGACGAGGCCAAACTGTCCTCCACGCTGCAACACCCCAACATTGTGCAGGTGTTGGACCTGGGCCAGCAGCAGGGCCTGTATTTTATTGCCATGGACTTTGTGGCCGGCCAGGCGCTCAACCGCGTGTTGGCCACCGCCATCAAGCTGTCCAAGGTGGTGCCGCAGTCCGTTGCGGTGTTCATGGCCCAGCAGGCCTTGTTGGGACTGGTCCATGCGCATGAAAAGATGGATGCGCTGGGCCGTTCCATGGGCATCATCCACCGGGACATCAGCCCGCAAAACATCCTCATTGGTTATGACGGCACGGTGCGCCTGGCGGATTTTGGAATTGCCAAGGCCGCAGACCGGATGACGGCGGCAACCACCACCGGGCAAATCAAGGGCAAGCCCGGCTATGTGGCGCCGGAACAGGTCACCGGGGGGGACGTGGACCAGCGCCTGGATGTGTATTCCATGGGCGTGACGCTGTGGGAGGCGTTGGCCATGCGGCGCATGCGCAAGGGTGACAATGAAATGCAGGTGCTGCTCAAGGCCGCCGAAGGCACCCACGCCACGTTTGAAGCGCTGGGCGTGGAAGTGCCGCCCCCGTTGGCGCGCGTGGTCTACCGGGCGCTGGCCAAAGACCCCCGGGAGCGGTGGCCCACCGCGCGCGCCTTTGCAGATGCGCTCTACGGCGTGATGCGCGAGCAGGGCTGGCACGTGCAGGCGTCTGACGTGGCCGCCATGATGGGGGAGTTCTTCCCGTCTGAAGTGGAGCGTGAACGCCAGTCCCAGGGACACTTTGACCGCGTCATCACCGAGCTGGCACAGGCGGATGAAGAAGAGGTCAGCGCCATCCTGGAGCGCAACAGCGATGTGCGCGAGGTGGTGCGCACGGGCTTTGATACGCCCATCAGCGCGCGGCTGCCGGTGCCGGGGGTGGGCAATGAGGACCCCACCAAGGCCGCTGCCACCCCGCCACCGCTGCGCCGGGGACGCAGTGGCGTGGTGGTGGGCGTGGCCGCCGGCCTGCTGGTGGCCGTGACGGGAGCCTGGGGCCTGGGCCGCACCACGGTGCCCGCCGCGCCGGTGCCCGCCCATGGCACGTTGGTGGTGGAGACCGCACCACCGGGCGCGCGCGTGAGCGTGGCGGGTGCATGGCAACAGGCGGTGACGCCGGTGGTGGTTCGCGCGCTGCCGCCCGGCCCCACGGATGTGGAAGTGACGCTGGAGGGTTTCACGCCACAACGCCAGGTGGTGGATGTGCCATCCGGCGCCACGCGCACCATGACGTTCAGCCTGACGCGTCCGGTGGAGGCGGTGGAGCCCGCCGCCAGGCCAACGCCGGTGGCCAACCCCGCACCACGTGCCGCGGAACGCCCGGTCAACCCGCGCGTGCGTCCCAGGCCCGCGCCCGCGGTGGCCACCGCCGCACCCAGCGCCAGCGACGAGCCCGGGCAGCTGGACATCCAGTCTGAGCCGTGGGGCCGCATCTTTGTGGATGGCCGTGACACCGGCCGGTTCACCCCGGTGGCGGGGATGAACGTGACGGCGGGGAGCCATGTCATACGCCTGGTGAACCAGGACCTTGGCGTCAGCGCCGAGGCAAGGGTCAACGTGAAGCCCGGTGCTACGGTGAAGGTAAGCCGCGAGCTGAAGTGACGTTCTACGGGATGCAGGTGCGCAGCGGCGTGGGGCTGCTGCAGTGCAAGCCAGCTGGGCAGGCCACGTCATCCGCACTGCACAACCAGGCACCACCACCACAGCCGGCGCCGTAGCTCCGGCAGGACGCGCCAATGTTGTCCAGGCAGCACCCAAAGCCCACCGGGCAATCATCCGGGCTGTCACAGTCAAACCGCTTGAAGGGTGCCGGACACAACGTGCTGCCCTTGGTGTTGTCCGCGCAGCTTGAGCCCTCCACGTCATCATAACAGCACATGGGGATGGTGAAGGCGCACTCCACGCCGCCCACCACCGTGGGCGGGTTGCAGAACAAACGGCCAAGGCCGGAGGACGGCGGCGTGAGGGATGAGGAAGATGTGGGGCCTGAAGAGGATGTGGTGGCCGACGACGTGGCGCTGGTGGACCCGGCCGAGGAGCTGGGGAAAGGCTGCGCGCTGGATGCCAACGGGCGTGACGAGCCGCTGGTGGCGCTTGTTGCGGTGCTGGTTGTGGATGTGACGGCGGATGTGGATGAAGTGAACGCCACCGCGCTGGAAGACGAGGTGACGGCCTGGGACGCGGATGAGCTGCCCGCCGCCGACGACACCATCACCTGCGAGGTCCCCGAGCCCGCGGCGCTGCTGGAGGTGACGCCGGAAGACGCCGGCGGCCCGGAAGACGGGGGCCTTGAGGTGGAGCCAGGCGTGCTGGTCCCAGACGCGGTGGACGCGGAGCCGGCGCTGCTTCCCACCGCGCTGGAGGACCGGGACACCGCGCCAGAAGATGAGCCGCCCGTCACGTCCTGGACGCACGCCGCGTTGACGCAGCGTTGTCCCTGGCCACAATCCGCGTTGGCCGTGCACGCCGGGCGGCACACCGCGTCCGCGCACACCGAGTCCGGCGCACAGTCTGCGTTGACGTTGCAGGGTGCCTGGGGTGGGACAATGCAGGCAAAAACCGCGGCCGCAACCGCCATACAGGCAAAGGCCACGCGTGTGTGGGGGGACGGGCGCAAGGTCATGCGCTCCGCACGCTATCTGGTGTGCACGGGTACCGCCACCCAGGATGCCCAGCGTGTGACAGGCCGCGGCCGGGACTGCTACACACGACGCTGCCAGATGCGCTTCCTGTCCACGCTGCTCCTTGGGGTCCTGTTGCTGGTTGCGCCGGCGCTGCATGCGCACCCGGACGTGGTGGCCGCGCGCAAGCTCTACAGCAAGGGCGAGTTTGCCAAGGCACTCAACGCGTTGGAGCGGGGGGAGCGCAGCCTGACCCGCACCGACGATGACACCGTGGAGATCCTCTGGCTCAAGGGTTCCATCCTCCACGCCATGACGCGCGGCCGGCAGGCGGATGAGGCGTTTGACGCGCTGATTGCCGTGCGGCCGCTGCATGAGCCGGAGCGGTGGGAGGCCAGCCCGGATCTCCGGGCGCGGTTTGAGGCGCGTGTGACGGCGTACAAAAAGGAAAAAGCCGTGCTGTTGGGAGAGCCGGGTCTGGACGGCTTTACGCTGCTGGTGCCGGTGGAACGTTACCCCGAACGCATCCACGCGTTGACCGCGTACGTGCGCGCAAGCGGCGAGGCGTCCTTCAACCCGCTCACCCTGCAGTTGCGCGCAGACCTGGCCGAGGTGGACCTGAGAGACGAGGCGCTGTGGCGTCAGGCCGCACAGGTGGGCGCGTTGGAACTGGTGGTGGAAGCGGTCAACCCGCGCGGCGTGCCCATTGCCCGCCTGGGCAGCGCCACCGCACCGCACCGGCTGGTGGTCACCGCGGCCGCAGCAGACCGGGTCATTGCAGCCTTGCGTCCCGCTCCCGTGCGTCCTGCGCCCACAGCCCCGGGTCTGACGGTGACGGCCCCCGCCGCCGCGCCAGCAGTGCCCCCGGCATCCCCACCGCCCGCCGTGGAGGGTGCCAAGGACGTCCATGAGGTGCGCGCCAGCGGCGAGCCCGCGGCAAACGCAGCGCCGGAGCCGGCTCCGCCGCCCAAAGACGGTGGCTTCCGCGTCCCATTGCCGGGATGGGTTGGGTTTGGGGTGGGCGGCGCGCTGCTTGGCGCCGCGCTGGTGTCAACATTGGCGGCAGGCATTGGCGTGGGCGTTTTTGTGGCCAGCTACGCGTATGTGGCCAACGTGGCGGGGAACCACCGGGTGTTGGGTGGTGACGTTGGCCGCACCGTGCTGGTCAATGCCACGTTGTGGACCGGTCCGGTCCTGTTGGCGGTGGCCATGCTGCTGGGCGTGGCGGGTGCCGTGGGGATGGGCGTGGGCGCGGTGTTCACGGTGCTGGGCCTGCGCTGAAAAACGGACAGCGTCACCACACGCTGAGTTCACGCAACTGTTCAAACCGCGCGTCCTCCCCGCCGCTGGCCCGCACCCGGATGAGGCGGCCCAACGTCCCGGACACCGTGCGTATGACGCCGTGACCGGACACGTTCCCCAGGAAGGTCCAGGTGACGCCATCCACGCTGGTCTCGGCCACCAACGTGGGACGCGCGTCCCGCAGCACCAGCACCCGCAGCTGCTGGGCGGTGCCCAGGTCCACGGTGAACCCACTGCTGATGAGGCTCTCCGAACACAGGGCGTTGGGGCCACACCCCGTCAACGCTGTGGCCACGCGGCCGTCTGTCACCGGGCAGTCAAAGCTGCGTGGCACATCCCCGGTGCGCATGTGCTGGGTGCAGGAGACCCCGCGGGACAACGGCACGCCAGGGGACGTGCTGAAGGACCGTGTCTCGGCGCGCAGCAGGAAATCTTCACCCGTGTTGTTCCACTGCACCGGGGCCATGTGCAGGTCCAGGTCCTCCAGCACCTCCAGAGGGAACTCCAGCACGCCTGCGGGTGGCGCCGGGATGACGCCAATGTTTCCGTATTGTTCCCAGTGCAATCCTTGTTGGGCATCCGTCAGCCACACGCCCAGCGCGGCCGCGCCGCCGTCCACGCCGGTGGCCAACGTGTCCACGCGCATGGCCACGCCGTTGTCCGTCACCTGGAACGCCGGGTTCCACAACGCCAGGTTGCCCAGGGTCACCGTGTCACCGGTCAACTGGACCCCGCGTGCCAGCGCAGGTCCCAGCAGCGCGTTGCCTGAGGCCGGCAGGCCCGCGGCCAGTTCATACGTTTCCCCGGCAAAGACACCCACCCGCACGTTGTTGAGCGTGAAGGAGAAGGCTCCGGTGGCGTCGGTGGTGGTGGTCTGGCCGTTGGCGCACGCCGCGGGTGCGGGCGGGGTCAGGCAATCCAGGGTTGACCCCAGGGAGGCCGCCAGGGTGTTGGCCGGGACCTGTGCCGCGGCAAACAGCAACACGTTGGCATTGGCCGCGGGGCTTCCGTCCGGCGCCAACAGCACGCCGCTCACCTTGGCTTCATCCACCGTGCGGCCACAGCCCAACACCACAAATACGCCCATCACCACCACGCCTGCGCGCATGTCAGCCCCTTTGTTGATTTCTGGAAGGTGTCAAGGGACGCGCGCCGCGCGCGGGCCATTCAAGTTGCCCTGCGTGTGACCAAAGACACGCGTGACGGGGAGGATCGGCGGGGCGTTGCTCAGCGGGCAATAAATGCCAGACGGTCCGCCTGGCCCAGGCGGTAGAACGTGCGCAGGTTGCGCGTGAGCGCGGTGCCGCGGCGTTCCCGCAAAAACGTGCGCTCCAGGTGGCGGCAGTAGCGGTGGGCCAACCGGGAGGCGGTGACGTAGCGCTCGCGTTGTTCGTGGTGGAGGTTGGGCGCCAGGGAGAAACTGTCAAACAGCGCGCCCTCCAGGTCTTCCGGACGCGGCCCATCCGAGGGAACGCGCACCGCGGCGGTGACGCGGGGTTCTTCTCCGTCCTGGGTCAACGTCACACGGTGGTGCCAGGGAGACAGCCGCGCCATGACGTATTTGTCCACCTCTGCTTGCAGCTCCAGTTCCAGCTGGGTCACCGGGCGTTCGGAAAAAGCGCGGTGGCTCATGAGCAGGAAATGGCTCACGCCCTCCAGGGCCACACAAAAATCATGGAACCGCTCGCTGGACAGTGTGACGTCGCCACCGGCCACGGCATCTGCCGCCGCTTCCCGCGCGCGTTCATCCAAGAAGACCGCAACGTCCACGCTGTGGCCATCATCCAGCACATAGACTTCTTCGCGCGCGCCGGGCCGCGCGTGGATGGCGCCGTGTTGTTCCAGTGCCTGCTGGGTCTCTTCATCCAACACAAACCCGGACACCTTGGGGGCGTCCGCCACGCCGTAGAGGGATGCCAGACAGTCCTGCAGCACCTCCAGCGCGGCCAGGTGCGCCGCGTGGGGACCGCTCATTGGGTGTCCCCGCCCGCCAGGATGACGCCCTGCCGCCGCAGTGCCGCACCCAGCCGGGCGCTCCCGGTCATCATCCACTTCTCATAGAGCTTCAGCACGTTCTTGGCGTTGGCCGCCAGGCCTGCGTTCATGGCTGCCATGTCCGCCAGCAGGTCCATCAACGTGCCAAACTTCTCGGCCAGTTCGCGGAACGTGCCGCGCATCACCGCCTGCTGGCTGCCGCGGAACGTCCCGGACAGTTCCTGGTAGGCGCCCTCTCCCATGTGCACCACGTACGTGACGTCAACGTTGCGGCTGTCCAGGGATTCCTGGAAGAAGCCGCCCAGGTACAGGCTGCTGTCCGCCAGGTGTTTGAGGATGCGCGCGCGTTCCTCGCCCACGGCGTCCGCCGCGCGCGCCATGAGCTCCGCCAGCGGGACCAGCTCCCGGGAGCGCGCGTCATCTGACGGTAGAAACAGTTTGTCTGATTGGGCAAAATCACTGAGCAGGTTGACCACGTAGAACCCGGCCTCTTCAGACAGCGCCATCTTCTTGCGCTGGCACAGGCCGTCCAACTGCTCCTTGAAATACCCCGCCACATTGCCGTGCATCACAATGTTGCCTTCTGCCATTCCGGTTCATCCTCCCATGTGCCGCCCTGGCCTCTCCTGCCCGGGACGTTTTGAGCCACCCATCCCATGCAGGGACGTGCCTGGATCCTACCAGACCAGGATCCGTTGGCGAGTTCCAAGTTGTTGATTTCCCGTGTGTTTTCCATCCCACAACAGGACACCCCGACGGGGACGCTACAGTGTGACGTGCGTCACCATATCAAGAGTGACAGAAAAAGCATTAGATGACGCTTAAAACCTTGAAAACAAGACATTGAGAATGTTGAATGTCTACAGCCGGTGACATTCTTCTCCAGTATCCTGCCATTGGAGCCCAGTCCTCCCGTTGGCAGCCTCCTTGACAGACTGCTTGGCACTCACCATCACCGAGTGCTAACAGCGCGCACCCCAAACATTGATCTGCCCGCGCAAGGCCAGCGGCCACGCGGGAGACCAAGGAGAGAGCCAATGAAACTGCGTCCTTTGCATGACCGGGTCCTGGTCAAGCGCATGAACGAAGAAGAGAAGACCAAGGGTGGCATCATCATTCCGGACGCCGCCAAGGAGAAGCCGCAGCAGGCCAAGGTTGTGGCCGTGGGCAACGGCAAGGTGATGGAGAACGGCGAGGTCCGCCCGTTGGACGTCAAGGCCGGGGACACCATCCTGTTTGGCAAGTACAGCGGCTCCGAGGTCAAGATTGACGGCGAGGAACACCTCATCCTGCGGGAAGAGGACATCCTGGGCGTGATGGGCTGAACCCTCCGCTGCAACACCAACCTTTTCACACACCACACCGGTGACGTCCCAAAGCGGACGCACCTCTAAGTCAAGGAGCCAACACCATGGCACCCAAGATGATCAAGTTTGATGCAGCCGCCCGCGGCGCCCTGTTGCGCGGCGTGGACACCCTGGCCAACGCAGTGAAAGTGACGTTGGGCCCCAAGGGCCGTTGCGTGGCCATTGACAAGTCCTTTGGCCCGCCCTCCGTCATCAATGACGGCGTGACGGTGGCCAAGGAGATTGAACTGGAAGACAAGTTTGAGAACATGGGCGCGCAAATGGTGAAAGAAGTTGCGTCCAAGACCAATGACGTGGCCGGTGACGGCACCACCACCGCCACGGTGCTGGCGCAGAGCATCTTCCGCGAGGGCAGCAAGTTTGTGGCCGCCGGTCACAACCCCATGGAGCTCAAGCGCGGCATTGACAAGGCCGTGGAGGCCTGTGTTGCCGAGCTCAAGAAGCTCTCCAAGCCGTGCAAGGACCAGAAGGAGATTGCGCAGGTTGGCACGGTGAGCGCCAACGGTGACGAGAACATTGGTGCGCTGATTGCCGAAGCCATGGACAAGGTTGGCAAGGAAGGCGTCATCACGGTGGAAGAGGCCAAGGCGCTGGACACCACGCTGGACGTGGTGGAAGGCATGCAGTTTGACCGCGGCTACCTCTCTCCGTACTTCGTCACCAACCAGGACCGCATGGAGGCGGTGCTGGAGGACGCGTACATCCTCATCAACGAGAAGAAGATCTCCAACATGAAGGAGTTCCTCCCGTTGCTGGAGCAGGTGGCGCGCACCCAGAAGCCGCTGGTGGTCATTGCCGAAGAAGTGGACGGCGAGGCGTTGGCCACGCTGGTGGTGAACAAGCTGCGCGGCACGCTGAATGTGTGCGCGGTGAAGGCCCCCGGCTTTGGGGACCGCCGCAAGGCCATGCTGGAAGACATTGCCATCCTCACCGGTGGCAAGATGATTGCCGAGGACCTGGGCATCAAGCTGGAAGGCGTGACGCTCAATGACCTGGGCCGCGCCAAGAAGGTGGTTGTGGACAAGGAGAACACCACCATTGTGGACGGGGCCGGCAAGAAGGCGGACCTGGAAGCGCGCGTGAAGGTGATTCGCCGTCAGATTGATGACACCACCAGCGACTACGACCGGGAGAAGCTCCAGGAGCGCCTGGCCAAGCTGGTGGGCGGCGTGGCGGTGGTGAAGGTTGGCGCGGCCACCGAGGTGGAGATGAAGGAGAAGAAGGCCCGCGTGGAAGACGCGCTCAACGCCACCCGCGCGGCGGTGGAAGAGGGTGTTGTTCCGGGCGGCGGCGTGGCGCTCATTCGCGTTCAGAAGGCGTTGGAGTCCCTCAAGGTGAGCGCCGAGCAGAAGTTTGGCGTGGACATTGTGCGGCGCGCCCTGGAAGAGCCCCTGCGCATCATTGTGCAGAACAGCGGCCAGGACCCCACCGTGGTGGCCAACAAGGTGAAAGAAGGCAAGGACGCCTACGGCTTCAACGCGCGCACCGAGGAGTACGGTGACCTGTTGAAGATGGGCGTCATTGACCCGGCCAAGGTGACCCGCACTGCGCTGCAGAACGCGGCCAGCGTGGCCGGCCTGCTGCTCACCACCGAGTGCATGGTGGCCGAGAAGCCGGAACCCAAGAAGTCCGCTGAAGGTGGCCACAGCCACGGCGGCGGCATGGGTGGCATGGGCGGCATGGGTGGAATGGGCGGCATGGGCGGCATGGACATGATGTGAGGTTGCACGGCTGACGCGGTTTTTTCCGCCGTCAGACGCCAAGCGGCCCCCGGCTGGAAGGAGACTTCCAACGGGGGCCGTGGTGTTTGTGCGTCCGGCCAAAGACTTGCCCTCACAGGGACAGAGCGCCATGCTGCCAAATTGATGTTCACGTCATTGGCAGTCCAAGGATTTCGGTGCCTGAAGGACGTCTCGGTATCCTTGACGCCGTTCCACGCTTTTGTTGGGCCCAACGACAGCGGGAAAAGCACGCTCTTGCGCGCCGCCGAAGCCGCTGCCATCGGGGCCGGAATAGCGGGCAGGCATCCACGACCGATCAAAGAACTGACGTCACGTATTCTGCCAGCCTCAACCACCATGCGAATCACAGCGCGGGTCCCAGGACCTGTCGACTACATTTTGATTGAGGCTCAGGGGGACGCGGGGCGCGTCGCATCCTCGGACCCCCAATCCGAGTGGCGGTTCAGCGGTGGCGGAGCCGGCTCGGGAGCTGTGCCAAGCCAGGTACACGCCGCAGCACTCGCTGCCTTGGGGCGGGTGTCCTTCGTTCGGCTCAGCCAAGCGTCCCTGATTGAGCCCAGCTTGGTGATCACGGAGGCCGAAGCGCTGGACTTTCCGAACAACCCTGAAGTCTCGCTGGCTGGGGTTCTGGAGGTGATTCAGGCGAGGGCAGATGGAAGCATTGAAAAGCTGTCCCAGGAATTGGCCGACCTCTTCCCGACGGTTCAGCGGCTCCTTGTGCCGACCACGCGTTTGGATGACGGTCGGAACGGTAAGACCGTTCGGGTGGTTCTAAAGTCTGGTGAGGTCATTGATGCGCACGCTCTAAGTGAGGGCCTGCTGTACTATCTTGCCTTTGCCGCGTTAGCCCAACTAGGCCTTCCAACATTGTTGTTGGTGGAGGAGCCAGAAAACGGACTTCATCCCAGCCGAATTGCTGAGGTCATGAGGGTGCTCAGAGTTGCAGCCGCAGGGAAGACCCAGGTGGTCTTCGCCACCCATAGCCCTTTGGTCATCAATGAGATGGCGCCGGAGGAAGTGACGCTGGTGACGCGCACGCTTGAGCGTGGCACAATTTGCACGCCCATGAAGAACACGCGTGCGTTTGCCGAGCGCTCCAGTGTCTATTCGCTTGGTGAACTGTGGTTGAGCTACGCCAACGGGATTGACGAGAAGGATCTGGTTGAGGGCGGCGCATGATCACAGTGTTCTTGGGTGGGGAAGGGCCCACCGAGCTTGGCCGCTATGCCCGTGCGGCCGCGTTCCGGAACGCCGAAGACGTTGGTGTTTTGGAGGCTCTGGTGCGGGGTGCACGCCCAGGCGCCGAAGTTTCCGGCGGCCTGCTTTGGAAGGACATCCGCCACTACAAGGCCGGTGGCAAACGCAGCCGCGAGCAGCGCTTGGTCCTGGGACTTTGTCTCCGGGCGAAGGAGTCGGGAGCAGCAGCTGTGGTGTTTGCGCGTGACAGAGACGGTGACACTGACCGCGAACGCGCCATTGCCAACGCAATGGTCCAAGCACGCAGCATGTGGCCAACGCTGAAGATTGTTGGGGGCTTGCCGGTGGAGAAGATTGAAAGCTGGATGATAGCGCTGTGTGCCCACGAGCCAGCGGACCATCTGACGGAACCCAAGGATCGTGCAAAAGAACTTGGCGTGCGACGGGAGGCGGCAGTGACCCAGATTGAGGCGGGCCATCTCGCGTTGGCGGAGTCAAAGTCCCCATCACTGTCTGCCTGGATGCAGGACGCCCGCAGCACTCTCGCGGTTTGAAGTCTGGTGCGGCCACGCCGCTCCAATGAGTCAGGGGGCCACCTGGCCCATCACCACGTGCAGCGCGTCCCCCACCGGCGCGGCAGGCGGCCAGGGGATGCTGGTGCCGGGCGCAAGCCGGGTGCGGGTGATGCCGTCCAGCCCAAGCGGAACACCGGCCATCCACGCCGTCACCGGGCCGGTCACGCGGTACAGCCAGACATCTCCTGCGCCACCCACGGTGGCCGTGCCGTCCACAATGGTCAGCGCGGTGTCCTCGTCCAGGCCCAGGCCCCACGCGGTGGTGACGCCGGAGTCCAACAGGTGCGCGGTGAACGTCAACAGGCGTCCCTCACGGCCGCGCTGGGTGAAGTGTGTGTCCACCACCAGGTTGGCCAGTTCCGGCTGCGCCCAGGCGGAAGGCGCCACATCCACCAGCATGCCGGTGGGGTCCGCCAGGGCCTCTTGTGACGTCACACTCCCGTGCTGTGCAGTGAACGCGTACGCACCAAGGACCATGGCGCCCGCGCTGGTTCCGCCCACCGCGCGGCTCACGTTGGGTGGGTGTTGGGCCAGTTGCGTGTCCCACAGGCCCAGGTAGTCCCACTGGTCACCACCGGCCAGCCACAGCGCTTCGGCGGCGTCCCGGCGGCACAAGACGGCGGGGTGGAGTGATGCGGCGGTGGTCTCCAGCCGCAGCGTGGTCACACTTGAGGGCGCGGGTTGCGCGGCCAGCTCTGTCCCAAAATACGCGGTGTAGCTGTCCACGCTGCCAGACGCGCGAAGCACCAGCACGTCCCCACCCTGCGCACCCGTCACAAAATCCCGCGCGGCAGCGTCATCCTCGGAGCCACCGCCCATGAGCACCAGCACACGCCGCGCGGTGGTCACCGTGTCCGCCATCAAACCCCACTGGCCAGAGACAATGTCCCCGGGAACGGCGTCACACGCCATGGGGATGCGTCCAGCATCCGCGGTGGTGGTTCCGGCGTCGGTGGGGAGGGGGTCTGACGTAGAACCGCCGCCTGCGGTGCATCCCAGCACCAGCAGGGCGGACAGCAGGCCCAGGGACTCAGCGGTCCAGACGTTCATTGCCGTGTTTCTTGAGGTACTCGGCGTAGCTGCCCTGGAAGTCCTCAATGCCGCGGCGGCCCATGGCAAAAATGCGCGTGGCGCTGTCCCCAATGAGGTCATGGTCATGGGTGACCACAAACAGCGTGCCTTCATAGGCCTTGAAGCAGTCCTGCAGGGCGCTCACACTTTCAAGGTCCAGGTGGTTGGTGGGCTCGTCAAAGATGAGCACGTTGTGGCGCAGCAACATCAAGCGCGCAAACAACAGCCGCACCGTCTCACCACCGGACAACACGTCGGTGATTTTTTCCTGTTCCTCGCCGGCAAACAACATGCGTCCCAACAGGCCACGCACGTCCTGCATGCTGGCGCGTTCATCCACCGCGTGCAGCCACTTCCACAGCGGCTTGCCGGACTTCACCTTGTCAATCTCCTGGGGGAAGTAGCCCACGTCCACTTCGTGGCCCCAGGTGACCTTGCCAGCGTCTGGCTTCACTTCTCCCAGCAGCAGGCGCAGCAGCGTGGTCTTGCCAATGGCGGACGGCCCAATGATGGCCATCTTTTCCCCGCGGGGCACGTAGAGGTTGAGGTTGCGGCAGATGTTGATGTCCGGTTTGCCCTCCTCCACAAACTTCCTGGTCAGGCCTTCCACGCGCAGCACGTCCTTGCCGCCACGTTTGTCCCCCAGCTGGAAGCGGATGAAGGGGCGCTGGATGTTGCTCTTCTTGAGCTCACCCACCTGCAGTTTTTCAATCTCCTTTTTGCGGCTCTGCACCTGGGAGGCGCGCGTTCCGGCGCCAAACCGGGACACAAACTCCTGCAGCTGGGTGATCTTCTTCTTCTTGTCCTCGGTCTCACTCTCCACGCGGGAACGGACCTGGGTCTTCTGGAAGACCATCTCGTCGTAGTTGCCGGTGTAGGTGATGATCGTTTCGTAGTCGATATCAGCCGTGTGCGTGGTCACCGTGTTGAGGAAGTGGCGGTCATGGCTGATGACGACGAGGATGCCTTCATAACCCAGCAGGAAGTTCTCCAGCCAGTGGATGGAGTCCATGTCCAGATGGTTGGTGGGCTCATCCAACAGCAGGCAATCCGGCCGGCCAAACAGCGCCTGGGCCAGCAGCACGCGCAGCTTGAAGCCACCGGAGAGGTTCTTCATCTGCTGGGTGTGGAGGTCCTCCTCCAGGCCCAGACCGTCCAACAACTGCGCGGCCTGGCTCTCTGCCGAATAACCGTCCTCTTCACTGACCACGCCCTCCAGTTCACCCAGGCGCACGCCCATCTCGTCGGTGAATTCTTCGCCGCTCTCCGCCTTCTTGAGCAGCTCATCCCGTTCCTGCAGCGCCGCCCACAACACCTTGTTGCCCATGATGACGGTGTCCAGCGCGCGGTATTCTTCGTAGCCAAACTGGTTCTGCCGCAGGATGGAGGTCTTGCGGGGGCGGGAGACGGTTCCCTCGGTGGGCTCCTGGTCCCCGGCCAGGAACTTCATGAACGTGGATTTGCCCGCGCCGTTGGGACCGGTGAGCCCGTAGCGCTTGCCGGGGGAAAACTGCACGGTGACGTGTTCAAACAGGAGCTTGCTTCCAAATGCCTGGGACACATCCAGCACGTTCAACATGGCCAACACCCTTCACCGCCAAGGTGCGGGCCATCAAGACGTGACCACGCGGCGGGGCGGGCGTTGTGCAGGTTGGCAAGGGAAACGTCAAGCGGGGTCAGGGCGCCCCGTCACCGGGGTCCACTTCCACCGCCTCCACGTGGAGACCGTCCCCCAGCTCTTCCACCGTCTTGGGCTGCGGGCCGGTGAACAGCAGCGAGGAGGTCACCACCAGTGCCGTGCCAACCAGGCCACCCAGCACCATCAACACCACGGCGGACACCACACCCAGCCCCAGGACACCCGCGGCCAGGGTGGGGTCCTCCGCGTTTCCGGTGCGGGTGTAGACCGCATACGCGCCCAGGCCGCCCAGGATGGACGCGGCCACGCCCGCCAGCACCGAGATGCCCAGCGGGATTTCCATGAGGAGGAATGAGACCCACCAGTCCAGCGGTTTGTGTTGGATGAGTTTGGGGACGCCCCAGCCAAGGCCCACGCCGCACAACCCGCCGCCCACCAGCACCAGCGCGCCCAACGCGGCCACGCCCAGGACCACCAGGATGGCGGCCATGATGATGCCACCGCCGTCACCGCCGCCGCCCAGGCCGCCACAACTGCCGCAGCTGGTGCCACCCAGGTCCAAAGACGGGAACCCCAGGCACGAGGACCCGCCCGCGCCGGCCACCACGGTTTCCACCGCCGCGCGCGTGGCCAGGGCACCCACGTACACCGTGGTTCCGGGCATGTTGAGGACGTGGAGACCCACGTACGGTCCACTGTGTCCGGTGCACACCGGGCGTGACGGGTAGAGCACCACGTTGGAACCCGGTGGCACGTTCACCGCCAGGCTCACCGAATGGGTCTCATACACACCCGCCGCGCACTCCACGGCAAACGAATAGTCCGACGGTGCCAACACTGCCGTACCGCGGTTGGTGATGCGCACCGCGGGATGCACGGGGTCGGTGGCGCTGGGAATGACGTCAACGCACGCGGCATCCGTGCAGGCCCGGCGCGCGCGCGCCTGGGCCAAGGATGGCGTCAACAATGAACCCAGCGCGGCCAGCACCAGCAGGATGTTCAAGGGGCGCATCTGGGGGCTCCGTGGACGCACGCAGTGTGGTGTGGCGTCTTTGGGACCATGGCAGCAACACGCGTGGTGCCCAAGGGATTCCACGCAACCGCGCTTGTCACACCGGGAACACACCATGTTTCCTCCAGGGCCGCCTGTGCCGTGCCTGGAGCGGCAGGAGAGCATGGCCGGTGCCAACCGCGGACCCCCAACGGATGCCGGGGCATGTGAGGGCGAAAAAATACCAAATGATGTCAATGGTTTATGCTGTGCCATCCGTTTTGACGGATCCATATTGCGACCCGGCGGAGCATCCGCTAAAGCGGATGCCGCGCTGACGGAGGACCTTCCGTTCACGCGGAGAGGCAAGCCATGCCGGTGTTGTTGTCATCCTTGTTGGGCGGTGTGCTCATTGGCCTGAGCGCCGCGGTGTTGTTGTGGGCCAACGGGCGGCCCGCCGGCATTTCCGGAATGGTGGGCGGGAGCCTCCTGCCGCAAGCTGGCGAATCCCGAGGCTGGCGGCTGTGGTTTTTGGTGGGTTTGCTGGGCGCGGGCGCGGTGCTGCACGCGGTGACGCCGGGCGCGTTTGGCGTTCCTCCGGCGGTGCTGGGGTTGAGCGGGCTGACGGTGGCGGGCCTGCTGGTGGGCGTGGGCAGCCAGCTGGGCAACGGCTGCACATCCGGTCACGGCGTGTGTGGCATCTCACGCGGGTCGGTGGTGAGCCTGGTGGCAACGGGCACGTTCATGGTGACCGGTGGTGTGGCGGTCTTCTTCTTGCGGCACGGGTGATTGAGATGCGCGGCATTGTTCTTCCGTTGGTGTCCGGGGTGTTGTTTGCGGCGGGCCTGGCGCTGGGTGGCATGACGGACCCGGCCAAGGTGGCGGCGTTTCTGGACGTGACCGGGGCGTGGGACCCGGCGCTGGCGTTGGTCATGGGTGGCGCCATTGGCGTCTACGCGCCGCTGCGGTTGTTGTTGCGGCGCAAGCAGGGTGCGTTGCACGCCGCCACTCCGTCTGAACCAGTGGGTGAGAAGCTTGGTGCGCCGGTGTTGCTTGGCGCGGCCATCTTTGGCGTGGGTTGGGGACTGGCCGGGTATTGCCCGGGACCGGCGCTGGCGTCCTTGGGGACGGGGAACCTGGAGGCGTTGACGTTTGTGGCGGCCATGGTGACGGGGATTGGCGGGTTCCGTCTGGCCGAACGGCTTGTGCTGGCGCGTCCGACGCCACAATCCGAGACCAACGGGCTGGTGGCCTGAAGCAGCGGGCTAGAACGGCTGGGTGGGCGGAGATTGCACAAGGAAGTCCGCGGCGCTGTCCTGGGTGTCCTGGTAGATGGGCCGCCCGTGGATGGTGGCCGCCACCCGCCGCACCACACTCTCCAACGTGTACGTCCCGCCCACGTGGATGAAGGACGCGTCTTGTGAAGCGGGGATGCGCTTGAAGCGGCCACTGTTGGCGTCCATGAGCGCCTCCACGGCCTCCAGCACGGCGGGCGAGGGGACCTTCACCACCTCCCAGAACCCGTCCGGCGTGATGACACTTTCCAGGGCTGCCGGGTCCGGGACATCAAAGAGGATGAGCCCGGGGCCAAACACCGTCCACAGCCAGTCATAACCGCCAGAGAAAGAGACGCGCGTGAGGTTCTCAACGGTGGGCCAGTCCACGTCACGCTCATCCGCGCGCTGGTTGAACGCTTCATAGCTGGCGCCGGAAAAATCCAGCGGGCTGTCCGGTTGATGGTTGGCGCCGTCCTGGACCACCAGGATGGACTGCCCGGGCGCCACCTGTTGCGGGGGGTCATGCGCAGGGAAGCACCAGATGTTCTCCACGTACACAAACGCGGGGTCGCTTTGGTACGGCGAGGGATCCTCCACGCCGTTGATGTCCCCGGAGACGCCGAACACATCCGCCAGGCAAAGGCCATCCAGCGTGATGGGGTGGGTTGCGTTGTTGTGGAGCTCCACAAACTGGTCATGGAAGTAGTGGGCGCCGTTGAGACCGGGAGACCCGGACCAATAGACCTGTTTGAACACCAACCCGCCCAGCGGCGGAGCCACGGGCGTGAGGACGGCGGTGGTGTCCCCTTGGACGGCCAGCACGCCGGTGGTGCCGGCCAGGGTGTGGGCCACCGCATGACCGGTGGCGGTGCGCGCGGCATCCACGGTGAGCTCCACGTTCACCTGCGCTTCATATCTGCCCGCGGGCACGCGCAGCGTCACGCGCCCACCGGTGCCCGTGGAGGGTTGGGCCACCACGGCGCCGGTGCCGTCCCGGATGGTGATGGTGTGCCCCGCAGTTGGGAGGTCATGGCTGACCGGAAAGCGCAGCTCCACGTCCAGCACCGGGTCCCGGGAGGCCTGCGGCACCGCGCCACATCCCAGCCACCACGCCGTCACCGCCAGTGTCATCCCACGTCTCATGGTCAAGCTCCTGGACGCGGCGGTGTAGTGCCCCGCGCATGCTTGCGCCACCGCGTCAGCCTGTCCCAGCATGCACCTCATCATGTGGCGCTGTGTTGTTGTGGCGTGGTTGTGGTGTTTTATGGCGTGTGTGGGCCCCTCCACCACGGGCGGGGGTGCCACGCCGTCCATCACGCTGGGGACGGGGGCTACGTCATTTGAGCAGCTTCCGGCCAGCGGCGCGCAACTGGAGCTCATCAGCGGCCCGCAGGGTGGTTGGCATCTCAATGTGGCGGCGCGTTTCACGGGGTTGGAGCCGGATGGCCTGCAGTTGTCCTATGAGGTGCGCCGCGTGGGGGAGACCACGCCCATCAGTTTTCGCGCGGTGTCTGCGTTGACCCGCCGCAGCGTGCGGGAGAGCACGCCGGGGGTGTTTGACCGCCTGGGTGACCGCGCGGTGCTCAACATCAGCGGGCCGGCGGCGGTGGC
>Ga0154020_10000347_pt1 | contig 55912 bp, 33 predicted proteins | sample Klosneuvirus_201_FD_109709 | JGI IMG/M metagenome (GOLD analysis project Ga0154020, IMG submission 109709) | Active sludge microbial communities from wastewater, Klosterneuburg, Austria - Klosneuvirus_20160825_MG | ecosystem: Engineered > WWTP > Aerobic digester > Activated sludge | place... | reverse complement strand
TACTGCATCCCTTGGATGTGGGAGAGTAGGACGCCGCCAGATCCTTCTCACTGCAATCAAAACCCCCCGTGATTCCCTCAAAAGAATCCCGGGGGGTTTTCCTTTTCCCATATTTCCCACCCCGCTTGAAACCTCCCTTCTGCTGCCATCCCACCTGCGTCCTTGGGCTCATGTTGCGGCGCCGCCGTGTTTGGTTTGCCCGCGGCGCGTGCGCCACCCCGAGGACCGGTTTTTCTTGGTCAGCGCGCAGACGCGTCCCACCCCTGGAAATGCGTTGACCCAACACGGTGACGCGCCTAGACAACGCGCGCCAACTCAAGAACCCAACGGGCCCGCCACACGCCGTCACGGCGGGCCCCAACCCCAAAGGGCCTTCCATGAAAGTGCATGAGTACCAAGGCAAGGACATTCTGCGTCGGTTTGGCGTTGCGGTTCCGGATGGCCACGTGGCCTTCACCGTGGATGAGGCTGTTGCCGCCGGCGGGAAGCTTGGAAAGTTCCCGGTGGTTGTGAAAGCGCAGATTCACGCGGGTGGCCGTGGCAAGGGCGGCGGCGTGAAGCTGGCCAAGACGGCCGAAGAACTCAAGACCTACGCCAGCGCCATCCTGGGCATGCAGCTGGTGACGCACCAGACGGGGCCCAAGGGGCAGAAGGTTCGCAAGCTGTTGGTGGAAGCTGGGTGCAACATTGCCCGGGAGCTGTACCTGGGCCTGTTGTTGGACCGCGAATCCAGCCGCCTGACGTTTTTGGCGTCCAATGAAGGCGGCATGGACATTGAGGAGGTGGCGGAGAAACACCCGGAGAAGCTGCTCAAGATCACCGTGGACCCTGCGGTGGGCCTGTCTGACTACCAGGTGCGGCAGCTCAGCTACTTCCTCAAGCTTGAAGGTCCCGCCCAGAAGGCCGCCCGCAAGTTCTTTCCGGCCGTCTACAAGGCGTATCTGGACATGGATTGCAGCCTGATGGAGATCAACCCGCTGGTGGTCACCAAGGAAGGGGACCTGTTGGCCCTGGATGCCAAGGTCAACTTTGATGACAATGCGCTCTACCGTCATGAAGACGTGGAGAAGATGCGTGACCCGGATGAGGAAGATGCCAAGGAGATTGAGGCCAAGAAATATGATCTCTCCTACATCAGCCTGGATGGGAACGTGGGCTGCATGGTGAACGGTGCGGGTCTGGCCATGGCCACCATGGATGCCATCAAATATTTTGGCGGCGAGCCGGCCAACTTCCTGGACGTAGGTGGTGGCGCCACCCAGGAGAAGGTGACCGCCGCGTTCAAGATCATCCTGAGTGACAAGAGCGTCAAGGCGGTGCTGGTCAACATCTTTGGCGGCATTGCCAAGTGTGACGTGATTGCCAACGGCGTGGTGGGCGCGGCCAAGGAAGTGGGTCTCAAGGTGCCGCTGGTGGTGCGCTTGGAAGGCACCAACGTGGAACTGGGCCGCAAGATCCTCAAGGAGTCCGGCCTGCCCATCAACAGCGCCGAGGGCGTCCGCGACGCCGCGGAAAAAGTGGTCAAGGCCGCCAAGGGCGCCTGACCGCGCTGTCCCCCCGCAACGCCTTTTTTCTTCTCTCTTCTCACATCAAGGATTCAACCCATGGCCGTCCTGGTCAACAAGAACACAAGAGTGCTGGTGCAGGGCATCACCGGTGAAGCCGGCGGGTTCCACGCCAAACAAATGGTGGCCTACGGCACCAGGATTGTGGGCGGCGTCACCCCCGGCAAAGGCGGCACCTTCTTTGACGCCGAAAAGGCCAAGGTCCCCGTCTTCAACACGGTCTCGGATGCGGTGAAGGAGACGGGCGCCACCGCCACGGTGATCTACGTTCCGCCGCCATTTGCGGGGGACGCCATCCTGGAGGCGCACAACGCCGGGTTGGAGCTCATTGTGACCATCACCGAGGGTATTCCGGTGATGGACATGGTTCGCGTCAAGCGCGCCATGGCCGGCGGGAAGTCCCGGCTCATTGGGCCCAACTGCCCCGGTGTCATCACCCCGGACGAGTGCAAGATTGGCATCATGCCAGGCCACATCCACAAGCGTGGTCACATTGGTGTGGTGTCCCGGTCCGGGACGCTCACCTACGAGGCTGTCCACCAGCTCACCGCGCTGGGCATTGGCCAGTCCACCTGCGTGGGCATTGGCGGGGACCCGGTCAACGGGACGGATTTTGTGGACGTGCTGCGCATGTTCAACGACGACCCGGACACCCACGGCATCATCATGATCGGTGAGATTGGCGGTGCGGCCGAAATTCGCGGGGCTGAGTTCATCAAGGCGCACGTCAAGAAGCCGGTGGCCGGGTTCATTGCCGGCCGGACCGCGCCCCCCGGGCGGCGCATGGGCCATGCCGGGGCCATTGTGAGCGGCGGCAACGACACCGCGGACTACAAGGTCAAAGTGCTCACCGAGGCCGGTGTCAAAATTGCGCCGACTCCGGCGGAGCTGGGCAGCACGCTCAAGAGCCTGCTCTGAGACACCCTTGTGGGTGGAGTGACGCCCCACAGGTGTGCCACGCTGGCGGCCATGACGCGGTTTCCTGCAGTGGTGCTGGTGGTGGTGGTTGGAATCCTCCCGCTTGCGGGATGCAAGAAGAAGGGTGACGGTGGCGGCGGCTCGGATGCGCCGGCGGGCGGGGGTGCGTCCTCGGGGGGCGTGCGGCTCAAGCCGGTGGAGCGCATCAACGGGCTGCCCATCTCCATCCAGGTGCCCAAGGGTTGGGTGAGCGAGGTGTTGGAGGGCCCGGAGGCGTTGGAGCGCCAGGGCCCGCCGCCGGGCCTTGTGGATTTGACGGAGAACACCGAGATGTGGCGCGCAGGACGTCCATCTCCCACCGGACGGGTGGATCCGTTTGTGACCATCAGCGTGGACCCGCGGCTCCCCAAGGGGACCACGGCGCTCAAGTACCTGGAGACCATCCGCGCTGAGCAGACCAAGACGGGCCTGAAAATCCGCCACCTGGACACCGAACGCATCGAGCGGGATGGGCGTCAGGGGTATTCGGTGCGTGACGCCATGGAGATTCCCACGGGGGTGGGCGGGGCCGCGCCCGTGTTGCAGGTGGCCCGGTTGTTTGTGGACGGGCCGCTGGGCATCACGGTGACCGGGATGATGCTGCAGGATGACAAGACGGAGGTGGACGTGGAGATGCGCGCCATCATGGAGAGCATCACGTTCACCCAACCGGTGCCCAAGGAGCCGGGCGCCGGGCCATGACGCACATCCGGCGCGCCGCACGGGCGTCCCCATGAAGGCACCGCTGCCTCCTGCGGCGCTGGCCGCCGTCCTGGTGGTGGCGGGCCGCGCCAGCCTGGACGGGCACGGGGATGCGTTTTCCCTGGCGCAGGCGGTCACCACCGTGGCGCTGGCGCTGTGGCTCATGGGGCAGGGTTTGTTTCGCATGGTGGGGCTGGACGGCGCCCGTCACGCGGTGTTGGCGGGTGCGTTGCCCACGGGGGCGGCGGTGGCGGTGGCGGTGTGCGGTGTCCCGTTGGTGTTTGGTCTGGGAGGCCGCGCGGCGGGAATGGCGCTGTTGCTGGCGTTGCTGGGGCTGGGCACCGCGGCGGTGTTGGGGGAACGCCGTGGCTCGGCCGGCACGCCCAAGGTGTCCCAGCGTATGCCCATGGCGGCACGGCTGGGCCTGACGGAGTACGTGGCTCCATGGTGGGTCTGGGCGCCGCTGGGGGCGGCGGGCGTGGCCATGCTGCTGGCGTGGTTCCCCCTGCTGCTGGGCGGCGCGTGGAGCGTGGCGGGGCATGACCTGGACACGCTTCAGCACCAGGACGGGGCGTTGCACGCCACCATGGTGATGTTGTGCGGGCAGGGGGTGCGCCCGGCGCCGGGGTATCCCTTGGGGCTGCACGCGCTCACCGCAGGCCTGGTGGACCTGCTGGGGATCAATGCGTTTCAGGGGCTTGCGGTGGTGTTGGTGCTGCTGCCCGGTGTGCTGGCAGCGTCGGTGGGATGGGCGGCGGGCAGTCTGGGCCTGGGCGAGCGGGGCAGTGCGGGGGCGGCGTTGCTGGCGGCGTGTCACCCGCTGCTCATGTTCACCGGCCATGAGCAGTTTGGACCGCAGTTGGCGGCCGCGGCGCTCACCCCAGCGGTGCTGGCGGCGTGTGTGGGGTTGGCGGGCACCCGGGATGTGCGCGGGCAGGCACTGGTTCCGGGACTGCTGTTGGGGGCGGTGCTCAGCGCATATGGGCTGGCGCTGAGCGTGGCGGGGCCGGTGGCGTTGGTGGCGCTGCTGCTGCGCCGGCCGTGGCGTGCCACGGTCACGCGGCTGGTGTGGGTGGGCGTGTTTGCGGTGGCGCTGGCTCCGTTGGGCGTCTGGCGCCTGGCCGAACGCCTCCACGGCGGCAGCGAGGCCGGCCAGTCCCCGGTCAAAGCGGCGCAGCGGGTGAAGGACGGGGTGCCCGCGCCTTCGCAGGTGCTGGCACCGGGGGCCGTGGGGCTGGGCCAACCCAAAGAGGCGTCCTCGGCACTGCGCTGGGACGTCACCGCGGCGCACCTGGCTGGGGTCTCACCGTACCGGGATCATTTTTTGCGCACCGCGCGCATGCTGCAAACGGGGCTGGGCCGCGGCCGAAGTGACTGGATGATGGGCCCGCTGTGGGGGTGGGCCAACGCCATGGTTCCGCTGGCCACCATGATCCTCATCCTGCTGGTGCTCTTGGGCGTGCAGGCCGCGGCGCGGGGCGGTGCCGGTCACGCCGCATGGGGCCTGGCGGTGGTGGTGCCGGCGAGCGCTTTTGCACTTTGGATGGGCGCGGGCACCGGCATCCGCCCGTATTACGGGTTCAAGCTGGCCAGCCTGTGCGCGGGATTGTTGGCCCCCGCGGTGGTGCTTGGCACGCGCTGGGTGGCGCAGACGTTTGGACCGCGCGTGGGACTGTGGGTGGTGCTGGGCCTGGTGGGAACGCGGGTGCCGGCCACCACCGCGGTGCTCATGGAGTATGGCCGCGGGCTGGCGTTGGACCAGGGATTCACCCAGCTGGTGGAGCCCACGCTGCAGGCCGGGAGAAACAAGGCGGCCAGCGCGGTGGACAGTTCTCCCACGCGGCGGTTCTGGGAGTCCCGGTTCTTGTTGGCGCAGGCGCGTGAGCGGGATGACCCGTCAGACGCCGAGGTGGTGATGTGCGCCAAAGGCCCCGAGTGCGCCGTCGAGGGTCGCACCCTGGCTCGGTCGGCGGGGTACGTGTTGTGGTCCCGTCGCTGAACCGCGTGGCTGGAAGCCGGTGCGCTTGAACCGTGGTGGTCCCGGCGCTACGTGGCGCGCCCTCCACGTTGATGCCTGAGAAGGACAAAGCCGCCCATGCCCAACCCGTTGACTGAAGTTCTCAAGCAGAAGTCCGGCCAGATACGCAAGGGCGGCGCGCCCAAGTACCATGAGAAGAACACCGCCGAGCGCAAGCTGTTCTGCCGGGAACGTATTGATTTCCTGGTGGACCCCGGCACGTTTGTGGAAGACGGGTTGCTGGCCAACAACGCCAGCGTGGACCTCCCGGCGGATGGCGTGGTCACCGGCATGGCCCGCATCCACGGCAAGCCCGTGGCGCTCATGGCCAATGACAGCACGGTGAAGGCCGGCAGCTGGGGCGCACGCACGGTGGAAAAGATTGTGCGCATCCAGGAGGTGGCCGCGCGCAACCTGGTGCCCATGATCTACCTGGTGGACAGCGCCGGGGCGCGCATCACCGACCAGCTGGACATGTTCCCCGGCCGCCGTCACGCCGGAAAAATCTTTGAGAACGAGGTGCGCCTCTCCGGCGCGGTGCCGCAGGTGTGCGTGTTGTTTGGACCGTCCGCGGCCGGTGGCGCGTACATTCCGGCGTTTTGTGACGTGGTGTTCATGGTGGAGGGCAATGCCTCCATGTACCTAGGCAGCCCGCGCATGGCGGAGATGGTCATTGGGGAGAAGATCACCCTGGAGGACCTGGGTGGCGCGCGCATGCACTGCGAGGTGAGCGGCTGCGGGGACTTCCTGTGCAAGGATGAAAAAGACGCCATTGCGCAGGCCCGCCGGTACCTGGGGTATTTCCCTTCGCGCGCCCGTGAGCAGCCGCCGCTGGCCGAACCGCGCCCCGCCAAGGTGGGCCGGCCGGTGGATGACATCATCCCGCCCAAGGAGAACCAGGCGTTTGACATGTATGAACTCATCAACGCGGTGGTGGATGAGGACTCGTTTGTTGACGTGAAGAAGCGCTACGCCAAAGAGATCATCACCGGGCTGGCGCGCATCAAGGGCCGCGTGGTGGGCATTGTGGCCAACCAGCCCAAGTTCCTGGGCGGCGTGCTGTTTGTGAACAGCGCAGACAAAGGCGCGCGTTTCATCCAGCTGTGTGATGCGTTTGAGATACCGCTCATCTTCCTGGCGGATGTTCCGGGCTTCATGATTGGCAGCAAGGTGGAGCGGGAAGGCATCATCCGCCATGGCGCCAAGTTCATCAGCGCGGTGAGTGAGGCCACCGTGCCCAAGTTTTGTGTGGTGGTGCGCAAGGCCTACGGCGCGGGGCTCTACGCCATGTGTGGCCCGGGCTTTTCACCGGATGCCACCCTGGCGCTCCCGCAGGCCTCCATTGCGGTGATGGGTGCAGAGGCCGCGGTCAACGCCGTGTACTTCAACAAGATCCAGGAGAAGCCTGAAGCCGAACGGGCCGCCTACGTGGAACAACTGCGCACCGAATACCGCAAGGATGTGGACATCTATAAGCTGGCGGCGGACCTGCACATTGACGGCATCATTCCCGGGGATTCCTTGCGGGATGAGCTGGCGGCCCGGCTGGAGCTGGTGTTGACCAAGAAGGACCGCGTGCTGCCCAAGAAACACAACGTCACGCCGGTGTGAACGGGTGCACCTTGCGCCGCGGGGCGCTTTTGACCAGCATGGCGCCCGCACCCAACTGACGGAGCGCGGGCCATGGATGACAAGAAGCGCCGCCTGCGGCCCCGAACGGTGTGCCCCAAATGTGAAGGATTTATGCAGCGCAAGACGGCCATCAGTGAGAAGCCGTCCCACCGCCATTGGGGAGACAGTGACCCGCTGTTGAGCCTGGGCCAGACAGACATCCACCATTTCATTTGTGTGGCCTGCGGGAACATCAGTGCCTACCAGGTCAAACCGGAGGCCCCGGCAGAGCGCCGCAACGCGCCGGGCCGCTGATTCGTTTCTTTCCCGTCAGGATCCTGATTCCACGGCGCGTTGGTAGACCGCCGCGGTGGCCAACGCCGTGCGCTGCCAGGTCATGGTGGCGGCGCGCGCACGCCCGGCGGATGAAAGCTGCGCCCGCGTGGGGTCGTCATTCCACAGTTCTGTCAGGGCCCGGGCCCACGCCACAGAATCCAATGGGGGGACGTAGCGGGCGGCATCCTGGGCCACTTCGCGGAAGACCGGGATGTCACTGGCCACCACCGGCGCGCCGGTGGCCATCCCCTCCAGCACCGGGAGCCCAAAACCCTCCAACGTGGACGGCACCACCACCAGCCGCGCGGTTTGCACCAGCGCCAGCAATGGTGCCTCTTCCATGGCGCCCAGGAAACGCACGCGTTGGCCCAGCCCCAGGCTCTGCGCCAGCGCCGCAGACCCGTCCACCGGGGTTCCCACAACGTCCAGCGTGAGCCCCGGGGCGTGGGACAACGCGTGGAGCAACACCGCCAGGTTCTTGTGCGGCTTGGGCCCGGTGACGGTGAGCATGGCCCCGGTGCGCGCAACCTCCGGCAGGGCCAGGTACTGCGGGTCCACGCCGTTGTGGATGACCTCCAGGCGTTCCAGCGCAATGCCCAGGTGCTGGGACAACGCCGCGCGCGCATCCTGGCTCACGGTGATGAGGGCGCGCGCCCGGCGGGCCGCGGGCGTGACCACCAGCCGATAGTAGGCCTGCTGTTTGAGGCCGTAGTCTCCCGGGCGCTGCAGGTGGATTGCGTCATGCAACGTCATCACCAGGGGCACGGTGAACAGCGGTGACGTGGAGAAACTGGTGGCGTGGTAGAGGCGCGGCTGCAATTGGGCCACCACCGCGGGCAGCCCCACCACTTCCCGCGGATCCAGAAACGGGTGTGGTGCCACCACGTGGGTGAAGGTGTCCCGCACCGCCGCCGGCGCGTCCTGGGACAACAGCAGGGTGGGACGCCAGTCCGGGGCCACGTCCTTGAGGGCAGCTGCCAGGCCCAGCACGTAGCGCGCTATCCCATGGGGCCTTGGGCCCACCATGCGGGCGTCCATCACCAGCGCGGTCCGGGTCATTGTTCACCAACGGCGGCAGCAGCGCCTGGAAACGGGGATGGCACGGGACCTCCTCACGTGGATTGGACAGGGTAGGGGACCATCACACTACCCCATCAACCTCCAGGTGACGCCTGGTCACCTCCAGCCTCCCACCACCCCAAAACGGCACCGGCGCCATCCGCCGTTGGCCGGGTATTGGCCAGTGCCCCCCTTGTGGCACTAACCTGCCCGTCAGACGGGGATCATGACCACCAACCTGGAACCCAACGCTCAGTCAGCCGTGGACGCTTGGACGCTGTTGCGCCCAATGCCCGCGCCTGGAGCTTTTGTGCAGGCCTTTGAAGTGGCCCACCAGGACGGGCGCACGGGCGTCATGACGTTGCTCGCGCGTTCGCACGCTGGGCCGGATGGCGGCCAGGGCCTGGTGGACGTGCTGGGCCGGCTGGAACGCGTGACAGACGCGCGGGTCATCCGGCCGGTGTCCACCGGATTTGCGCAGTACAACGGCGCCGAGACGCTCTACGTGGTCACCCCGCGCGTGGATGGTGCGGCGTTGCGGGACCTGCTGGCCCCGGAGGGCAGTGGCCTGCTTCCCAATGAAGTGCTGGGCCTGTTGGTGCAGCTGGCCGAAGCAGTGGCCGCCGCCCACAGCGCGGGCGTGCCCCACGGAAACATCTCGCTGGCCAACCTCACGCTGCTGCCCGGGCGCACCGCTGCGGTGACCGGCTTTGGACTGGCGCCCTGGCCGCCGGGAACCCCCGCGCCACAACGCCCCATGCCCAGCCCGGAGCTGCGCAAGGGCGGACCATCCACGTTTGCCGGTGACGTTTTTTCACTGGCGTTGGCGGGTGCGGGCCTGTGTTGCGGGCCGGAAGCGTTCAAGCGCTTCCTGGAAGCCGCGCCCGGCACCGAGGCTGCCGAAGTCCTTCCCGCGCTGGAGAAGAACGGCAAGCTTCCACCAGATGTGGTGCGCGCCCTGGTGGGTGCCCTGCACCCGGATCCCGTGGCGCGTCCATCCGCCAGCGGCCTGGCTTCACAGCTGCGCGCGCATGCGGCGGCGCTGCCGGAGCTGGCACCTGCGGCAGCACCGGCCCCCGTGGACGCGGAGAACCGCAACCCCGCTGGGATGACCCCCCGGGTGGAGTCCTGGCTGGGTGAAAAGAGTGATCCGCGCCGCCCCGCTCCGCCGCCACCCGCGCCGTCGGTGCCGTCGGCGCTGCCGTCCGCGGGGCCCGCCGCGCTGGGGCCCGCGCCCATCTCGGGCATTGTGTCGTTGTCCCCGGCGCGCAGTCCCACGCCGTTGCCGTCTGCCGGCAATCCATTTGCGTCCAGCCCGCGCAGTGGTTTTGAGGAAGTGGCCGTGACCGAGAGCTCCATCCTGGGGCTGACGTCAGAAGCGCGGCCGCCCATGCCGCCACCTCCACCCGGCCCGCCGCCCGTGCCGCCGCCAACCAACGCCGAAAACACGACGTTGCCGCCGCCGCCCAGCGCGTTTCTGGAAGACCGGCCCAAAGGCCTGGGGCCGCTCCCGTCCACCGAGCCGGAAGGCCTGGCACCCCCGCCACCGCCCGGCAACGGCGCCAATGGCGTGCCCAAACAGGCCGGGCCGGTGGTTCTCAACCTGGCCGCGTTGCCCATTGCCATGCCGCGCGGCGGGGACTTCCCGGTGGTGGCGCGTTGGACAGAGGGCAAGGGCAACAAGCCGCCTTCGGCGGTGGAATACATCCGGCCCACCCAAAGTGGCGGCGGAAGCCGGCCCGCGGCCGCACCGCCTCCCTACCGCGTGGCCATCCTGGTGGGCGTGCTGGCGTTGTTGTTGGGCCTGGTGATGGGGCGCGCCACTGGACGGGGCAACGCGGTTGGCGCCGCCTCCACCGAACCGGGCGCGGTGCAGGTCTCCAGCAGCCTGGCTGAGAGTGACGTGGACATCACCGTGGACCTGGATGGCCGCACCGTGGGCAAGACGCCGGTGACCATCCCCAAGGTGGCCCCCGGGCACCACGTGGTGGTCTTGCGCGCCGAAGGCGCTGAGCCCGCGGTGGTGCCGTTGGAGGTGACGTCCGGCAAGACCAGCAACATCCGGGGCGCTCCGGAGTTTTTTGCAGCGCGCCTGGTGGTCACCACCAATGGCAAGGGCGTGACCGTGGCGCGGGATGAGGACAAGCCGGTGGACCTGCCGGCAGAGTTTGAGGACCTGGACCCTGACACCGATGTGAAGCTCACCTTCCAGATGGGCCGCGAAAGTGTGGTGCGCAAGGTGCGCGTCCCCGCTGGTGAACTGCATTTCCACCTGGATGTCACCGCGGGCAAGGATGGCGCTGCCGCCGAAGGCCTGCCACCGCCGCCGCCACCGCCCCCACCACCTCCGCCGGACCTCAAGAAGGAACGGGACAAAGCAGACAAAGAAGAGCGCAACGCCAAGAAGGCCAACGCGCGGCAGGAAGCGCAGGACGCGTTGGACGCCGGAAAAAAAGCGGTGCTGGCGGGGAACTTTGACGTGGCATCAGAAGCGCTGGGCCGCGCCATCAAGCTGGATTCCACCCTTGCCGAGGCGCACAAGCTGTTTGGCGTGGCAAGCGCGGCGCAGAACCGCGGCTGTGATGCGACCAGGAGCTACCAGCGCTATCTTGAGTTGCGGCCCAACGCGCAGGATGTGGACCGGGTCAAGGGCATCCTGCGTGAGCTGGAGACAAAGTACCCAGATTGCCCGTGAACAGGCCCGCCGCCGTGGCCCGTGTCCTCCCCATTGCCGCCGTCTTGGTGCTTGCGCTTGGCGCGCAGGCACACGCCGCGCCGCGCGCACCGGTGGTGGAGGATGAGACCGAGGAGGAGGTGCCAGTTGCCTCGGCGGCCAGCGCGCCGGTGGCCGCGCCCAGGTACGTGGTGGACGCGGTGGAACTGCGCGGCAACTGGAAGACGGCGGACTACGTCATCCTGTCCCGCGTGGACGTCAAACCCGGGGAAGTGCTGGACGAGGAGAAGGTAGAAATCAGCAGGCTGCGGCTGTTGGCCACCGGGTTTTTCCGTGACGTGACCACGCGGCTGGAGCGCAGTGCCACGCGCAACCACGTGGTGGTGGTGTTCCGCATCACTGAAAGTGTGCCGGTGCCGCTGGTGGAGGGCATCTACCTGGGGTTCAGCCAGGTGACGCCCATCTTTGCGGGGCTGTCCCTGGTGGACAACAACTTCATGGGCAAGGGCATCACCGTGGGTCTTGGTGGCGTGGTGAGCCCGCGGCAGCAGGGCTTCAGGCTGCGCATTGTGGAGCCGTCCATCCTGCGCTCCAGCGTGGGGCTGCGCGCGCGCCTGGTGTTCAACAACGGTCTGGAGCCCATTGCGTTGGGCAGCAGCGCCACCGCCGGGGGCACCGTGGCCTACCGCCGCGCCGGTGGCAGCGCCGGCATCATGCTCACCGAAGGCTGGGTGGGCCGTTTTGCCATGGACTACCGCTTTGAGGTGTTGTGGGGCGAGTTCCGGGTGGTGCCCGGAGCGTCCCGCCCGCCACGCATCCTGCCGGGACTCAGCCGCCTGTCCACGTTGACGTTGTCCTTTGAACGGGACACCCGGGACCGGCTGTTTGTCCCCACCGACGGGAGCGTGCTGCGTTTTTCGGCCGAGGGTTCCAGCGCCCTGCTGCTGAGCGATTATGAGTACGCAAAATTCCGCGCGTCCTATGAAGCATTGGTGCCGCTGCGCCGCCTGTGGAACGCGCTGCGGGAACACGCGCTCAGCCTGCGCCTGGAGGCGGGCTACATCCAGTCCGGGTTGCCTTTTGGCGCCGAGAGTGGCGCGCCTTTTTTTGAAGAGTTCTACGTTGGGGACAGCAGCTACTTCCGCTACCAGCGGCAAAGCCTGCCCCGCTACTTTGGGCTCAACTTTGCGCCGTTCAATGAATACGGGGACATCCTCTTCACCGGCGGAACCGAATACGACTTTCCCATCCTGACCGGCGGAACGTCCCTGTTGTACCGCGCGTACCTCTACGGCGCGGTGGATGTCACCGAGGTGGCGCGCGCGCGTGACGTCATCCAACGGCGTCTTCGCGGGCGGTTGTTGCTGGATCATTTCACGCCCACGTTTGACGTGGGACTCAAGATGGACACGGTGCTGGGCACCTTCACCCTGTCCATCTCCTACGTTGTGGATCTTGTCCTGTGACCGGCCTGCCGCTTCTCCTGTTGTGGGCCACGCTGGCCGGCGCCGGTGAGGTCACCGTGCCCGCCCCGGAGGCGCGCAGCGAGGGCGGCACGCTCACCCTGGCGGTGCCCGCGCCAGGCACCGCCGGCACCCAGTTCCGCACGCGCCTGCAGGACGGGTTGACCCACCGCGTGCGTTACACCGTGGAGGTGCGCCCGGCCGGCGGTGGTGACGCCATCCTCACCGAAATTCTCACCACCGAGGTGGTCTACGACCTGTGGGATGAGGTCTTTGTGGTCACCCACACCGAGGCGGGCCGCGCACGCCGGGTGCGGGTGAGGACGTTGGACCGCGTGGTGGCGTTGCTGGAGCGGCCGCGGTTCAAGACCAGCCTCCCCACCTCCAACCTCAAGGACCGTTACACGGCGTCCCTGGTGGTGGAGGTGGACCCGGTGAGCGAGGAGGTCCTCAACCGCACCCGCCAGCTGCTGGCGCCACCCGTCAATGACCAGGAGAGCCGGGCGGCCCGCGGCCTGCTGGGCAGCGTGGCGCGGGTGTTTGTCAATGAATCCAGCGCGTCTGACGGCGCCGAACGGTTTGGCTACCGCACGGCCCCCTTCAGCGTGGCTCCCGCCGCCCCGGTGACGCCATGAGCCAGGCGCCGCCCGCGGGGTCACGGTCCCTGTTCTCCACCAAGGTGGCGCGGCGGCTGTTGTACGCCCTGTTGCTGGCCGCGGTGTTGCCGCTGCTGGCGGCGTTGGTGGTCATCTTCATGCTGTTGGAATTCTCCATTGGCGTGGGCCTCAACCAGACGGTGCAGGAAGCGCTGACGGATGACGTGCAGCTCTACGGCGCGTTGTTTGACGCCAAGAAGGGCGAGTACCGTGCGGTGGCCCGTGGGCTGGCCGCCGAACTGCGTGCGCGCGGCGGGGACCCCAGCGCGGATGTGTTGCGCGCGTTGTTGGAGCGCCACCGGGAACTGGCGCTGCTGGCGGTGGAAGGTCCCGCGCCCACACCCTCCGGTGACGAGGAGGAAGAGCCGCCCACCGGAGAAACCCTGCGCCTGGTGCAGGTGACACCGCTGCCGGATGGACGGCCGTTGGATGTACGCGAAACGCTGGGGCCTGGCCGCGTGTTGCGTGCACAGTTCCGCCTGCCCATTGCATTTGACACGGGTCTGGCGCGCGCACGGGAGCTGGCCGAGACGTACGCGGCGGCGCGTGGGGCGCGGGCGGCCATCATTCGCGGGTTGCTCATCACGTTTGGCAGCGTGTTGCTGGCGGTGTTGTTTGGCGCCGCTCTGCTGGCCGGGCTCATTGCGCGTTCCATCACCCGCAAGGTGGCCATCCTCTCCGCCGCCACGCGGGAGGCCGCGCAAGGTAACCTTGCGGTGCGCGTGACCGAGACCTGGTACGACGAGCTGGGAGAGCTGGCGCGCGCGTTCAACCAGATGTTGGGTGAAATCTCCGAGGGACGTGACCGGATTGTCTATCTGGAAAAAATAAGCGGGTGGCAGGAGGTGGCCCGCCGCCTGGCGCATGAGATCAAAAACCCGCTGACGCCCATGGTGCTTGCCGTGCAGGAGCTTGCGGAGAAGGTTCCCCCGCAGCCGGAGGGCTACGCGCGCCTGGTGCGCACCGCGCGGGAAATTGTGGAGGAGGAAGCCACCACGTTGCGGCGCCTGGTGCAGGAGTTCAGTGACTTTGCGCGGCTGCCGGATGTGCACGTGGACCCGGCAGACCTGGCGGCGTTTTGCCGCGACTATGTGGACGCCGCGCGGGACGTTGCCGCCGTGGCGGACGTGACGGTGGAAGCCCCGGACGGGGTGGTGCCCACGTCACTGGACCGCGCGCTCTTCCGCCGTGTGGTGCACAACCTGGTGGCCAACGCCGTGGAGGCCCAAGGCGGGTCCCTGGTGCCCGGCGCGCCCGCGCCAGCCACGCGTCCCAGGGTGGTGTTGCGCATCCATCCCGCGGTTCTGGGACAGGTGGGGCTGGACGTGGATGACGCGGGTCCCGGCGTACCGGACGGGGACCGGGTGCGCATCTTTGAGCCGTACGTCACCGGCAAGCGCACCGGCACGGGCCTGGGGCTGGCCATTGTGAAGAAGCTGGTGCTGCAGCACGGCGGCGCCATCACCGTGGGCGTGTCTCCGGAAGGTGGCGCCAGCTTCCAGGTGCGGTTGCCTCTTTTGACCGGCGGGGCCAGGGTTGACGGGGACACGGGGTGAACCATGCAGGTGCTGGTACCGCCAGAACACACCATCATGGTGGTGGATGATGAGAAGAACATCCGCCGGATGTTGCGCCTGGTCCTGGAGGGTGAGGGTTACCGCGTGCGCGAGGCCGGGGATGCCCTGGAGCTCTACGCCGAGCTGAAGAAGGCCACGGTGGACCTCATCATCCTGGACGTGCGGCTGCCGGGTGAGGACGGCATCAGCGCGTTGGAGAAGGTCAAGGCCGAACGCCCGGAGCTCAGCGTCATCATGGTGAGCGGGCACGCGTCCATTTCAGACGCCGTGAAGGCCACGCGGCTGGGCGCCACGGATTTTTTTGAGAAGCCCCTGGACCGCGAGCGCGTGTTGCTGGCGGTGCGCAATGCGTTGACCCGGCGCGTCTTGGAGGAGCGCAATGAGGCCCTCACCGGGCGCGCGTTTGACGCCGGGGCGGATGAGATGTTGGGCCAGTCCCAGGCCATGCGCAGCATCAAGGAGGCCATTGCCAAGGTGGCCCCCACGCCGGGCCGCGTGCTCATCACCGGGGAGAGCGGCACGGGCAAGGAGCTCATTGCCCGCGCGGTCCACCTGGCCAGCAAACGTTCCCGGCAGGCGTTTGTGAAGGTGAACTGTGCGGCCATCCCCTCCGGGCTCATTGAGAGTGAGCTGTTTGGGCATGAACGTGGCGCGTTCTCCGGCGCCGAGCGGCGCAAGCGCGGCCTGTTTGAGCTGGCGGACGGCGGCACCATCTTCATGGATGAAATTGGGGACATGCCGCTGGATGCGCAGGTCAAGGTGCTGCGCGTGCTGCAGACCGGCGAGTTCACGCGCGTGGGCGGGGAGAGCACGTTGACGGTGGACGTTCGCGTGGTGGCGGCCACCAACCGCAACCTGCAGGACGCCGTGGCCAGCGGGGGATTCCGCGAGGACCTGTACTTCCGGCTCAACGTGGTCCCGCTGCATGCCCCCCCGCTGCGCGCGCGCGCCGAGGACGTGCCACTGCTGGCGGGCGCATTTCTGGCCCGGTTTGCGCGGGACAACGGCCTGCCGCGCAAGGACATCACCCCGGAGACGCTGGAGATCATGGCGCGCTACCGGTGGCCGGGGAACGTGCGCGAGCTGCGCAACGTGTGTGAGCGCCTGGTGATCCTGGGAGGTGACCCCATCACTGCGGTGGACCTGCCACGGGAGATGGAGCCAGGGGCGCCACCGGTGGGGTTCCAGCCCGCAGGGGAGGGGCCGCCTGGTGCGCTGCCGGACGCGTTGGGACGCGCCGAAAAGCTGTCCCTGCGGGAGTTCCGTGACGAGGCAGAGCGCTGGCTGGTGGAGAAGCGCCTGCGGGAAGTGGAATGGAACATCACGCGGGCTGCGCAGACGTTGGGCCTGGAGCGCACCAACCTGCACAAGAAGATTCGGCTTTTGGGTCTGCACCGTCCGGGCGGGCTGCCGCCGGGCGAGGACGACGTGGGCACCTGAGGCGCCGTTGGGGTCAGCCGGTCACCGCGCGGGTGCCTGGGGGGCGGGGGCGGGCGCGGGGGCGCTGGAGGTGGCGGGGGTGGTGGTCCCCGGCGGCAGCGTACGCGCCGAGATGGCCAGCAGGATGACGCTGTCCAGGGGGCCCGGGTTGGCGCGGTTGGCCACCACCACCAGCTGGCCACCCTCCGGAATGGAGACGCCGCTCTTGAACTCCTGGCGGGGCTTCTTCTTCTTGGCCACCTCCATGGAGACCGCCAGTTTGATCTTGCCGGCGTCTTTGCCCTCAGCCAGCACGCGCAGGAACCGTTTGCGGTCCGGGCGGCCAAACTGCATGGAGACGCTTTCTGATTTGCGCAGGTCTTTTTGCAGGCTGTCCATCAACACAAAACTCTTGAAGGGCAGACCCTGGAGCTCCTTGGCCAGACCGGCCAGCGCGGGGTCCAGGGCGGGGCCGCCACCGTCTGCCGGGGCCCGCCGGCTGGCCTCAATGATGCGCACCTCAACGCCGTAAGATTCATCCGGCGCGGGGGCGGCAGCGGCAAAGGTGTGGGCCATGCCGCCGGACCACAGCGCCGCGAACAACAGCGCGCCACGCAAACCAGACGGGAGGGGGAAAGGACGGAGCATGGAAGAAGAGGGTTGTATCAGGGCATGGCGGTGGCGTCTTCCTCTGCCACCTCAGATTCAACTTCACTGGGCATGTCCTGGTCCACCAGGTCTTCTTCTTCCTCATCCTCATCCAACTGGTCATCCGCGCCAGCAAGCCAGATGACCGTCACGCCGCTGCCGGGGGCCTGGAAGACCACCGCGGTGGTGTCACTGGTGTCCAGCGTGCGAACTTCAGCGGCGGCGGAGATGGAAAACTCAGGGGCCGTGAGGCCCGAAGTGTCCGCAAAGCGGGGCAGAACCACGGCCATGGCCGCCGCGGCAGCCACCGCACCCAATGGGACAAACAACGCCCGCTGGTGCTCCCAGGTTTCACGCAGCGCCACCGTGAGGCGCTCCAACAGACCGGGCCGGTGTGCAGGGGTGGCAAGTGCCTGGAAGACCGAGGCCTGCATGGCCCGGAAGTCTTCCTCCCGGCCCGCCTCCAGCAGCCCTTCCCGGATGGTCCCGGACAGCTCCTGGAGGGCTTCCACCTCAAAAGCCAGCTCCGGGTCAGACTCCAACAGCGCCGCGTAGCGCTCCAGGTCCCGGTCACTGGCCTGACCGTCCGCCACCCGCTGAACCAGCAGGGTCACTTCTTGGGGGACGGACGGACGCGCAACCATGACACCCACCTTCTACCATACGGGGACCCCACTGGGGGGCTCCAACACCATCAGACGCCTGTGACCCGGATCATCTTCAACGATCTGACCTGTCCTGTTCGGCCGGGGCGCCCGGACGGCTCACCGGGCTTTCGCCATCCTTCAGTCCCAGGGCCGGGCGCAAATGTTTCTGCATGTTCTGCCGCGCGTGGAAGAGCCGGCTCATCACCGTTCCCATTGAAATATTGAGGATTTTTGCCAGTTCATCATAAGACAGGCCGTCCACCTCACGCAAGACCAGGATGGTCCGGTGGTTCTCGGACAGGCGCTCCAGGGCGGCCTGGATGTGGCCGCCAAGCTGGCGGTCGGTGGCGTTCTGGCCGGGGTTGGTCCCGGGCCGCACGGGCGAGACGTCCAGCTCACTGGCGCGGGCGTGGTCTTCCGGGAGGGTCTCATCCAGCTGGTCTGTGCGGGAGCGGGCCTTCTTGCGGCGCGCGTCAATGCACAGGTTGACCACAATCCGGTAGAGCCAGGTGTAGAAGCTGCTCTGTCCCTGGAAGCGGTCCAGGTGACGGTGCACCTTGATGAACGCGTCCTGGACCACATCCATGGCGTCATCCCGGCTGTGCATCATGCCAATGGCCACGGCGTAGGCCCGCTTCTGGTAGCGCTCCATCAGCTTGGAGAACGCCACGGTGTCACCGGCGCGGGCGCGCTCCACCAGCTGGCGGTCTTCTTCCAGCTCGGCCAGGCGCGCTTGGGACAAGGTGCGGGTCCTTTTGCGGCCGCCGGGTGCGGCCGTTGCCCCCTGGCGGGAGGCCCCAGCGTTATCCTCCGGGGAGGAGACTGAAGGGAAGGACAACAAGACATCCGTCAATTCAAGTGAGGTGCTCATGGTCACCTTCAACGGACGGTTGCCGCCACAGGTCTATTCGCGCGTGGTGACCCGGGTCACCGCCCCTCCGGAAATCATGGATCTTGTTGGGGAAAAATGCCCCGGCGCCGGGTGTGGCCAGGCGTTCACAGCAGCGTGGCGGTGATGGTGAAGGCGCCCAGGTCCCCGCTGTTGTAGCCGTCCACGGCAATGGTGACCGTCTGGTGTGCGCCGGGGTTGGTCCAGGTGGTGGTTTCACCGCGGCCGCCGCCGGCGGCATCTGAGTGGGCCAGGCACTGGTTGGGGCCACACCCCGTCAGGATGTTGAGCTCAGGGTCATAGTTGGTTTCCACGTTGGTGAGTTCCACGCGAAGGGTGCGACCAGCGGGCACCTGGGCGGTGAAAAAGCGTTCGGTGCCAAAGGCGGCGCCGCACGTGCCGCCGTACTGGTCCACCAGGTGGGGGGCCCCCACGGTGGTGGCGGCAGTGGGCACGCCCAGGGTGAGCGCCATGGCGTCCTGGCATGTGGTGCCGGGGACCGGGTCACTGGTGGCGGCCTGCACCGTGAAGCCTGCGGTGTCATCCCCGTCCAGCAACAACAAAAGGGGCAGGTCTTGCGCGGTGGCGTTGAAGTGCCGGACCTGGAAGTTGCCGCTGAAGTTGTCCTCACTGGCCAGGCAGGTCACCGGCGCACAACTGTCCAACAAGGACGCGCCGACAGAGCCGTTGGTGCTGGCAGCCTGCACGTCCACCGTGAGGAGCTTTCCGGCGGGAGCGGTGATGGAGAAGACGCGGTCCGCTGCCGGGGTGACCGCGAAACTGCTGCAGGTGGTGCCTGCGTCGTTGTAGTCGTCGGTGAAGCCAACCAGGGTCACCGGTGTGGACATGTTGAGCGGGAGCGGTTGGGCATCCGCGCAGATGTCATGGGCGGGGTAGTCCTCCAGGGCCAACACCAGATTGAACAGGTACTCCTGGGGCGTGGAGGTTTGCGCATCCACGACGGCGTAGATGGTCACGGGGGAAGCCGCATGGTTGGCGTAGGTGACCTCACTGGAGTCACGGAACGTTGAGATGGGTTCCAGGTCCAGCACCGCCTGGGTGCCACAGGCGGCGGGGGATGCGTGAAGGGCAAGGTCACCCACCAGGCCGTCCACCGGCTGGGTGAACGTCAGACGCGCGCGTTTTTGGGACGGGACCGTGATGGCAAACGTGCTGTCCCGGCCGCGGTCCAGCGGGTAGTCATTGAACATCCCTTCCAGGCTGAGGTTGCTGGTGCTGCCCACCGGCAGCGCGGTTGCCGTCTCACACACGTCACCGGGGGGTGCAGGGAGAACCTGGGCCAGGATGGAGAACGTGGACGGATCGGTGTTGGGGGAGTCCACCAGGATGAACCAGGTTTGCGGCGTGGTGGCGGGGTTGATGAGCTGCATGCGCTCGGGGTCCCCGGGGCCAAAACGGTTGACGCCGTCCAGGCATTGCCGCGGCAGTGCCGAACAGACCGCGGGGTCCGGGCCCAACAGCGCGCTGAGGGTGACGTCATAACCGGGGGCGGGGGTGACGGTGGTGGTGACGCGCGCGCCGGCGGGGACCTCCAGGCGGTAGGCCAGGTCCTTGCCAATGTCCACGCGGCAGTTCTGGCCGGTGCCGTAGTCATCCTGCGCGCCCACGGTGGATTGACCCGTCAGCACCTGGCCCAGCACCAGCGTGCGGGCCAGTTCGCAGCGGTCCGGTTGGATGTCTGGTCCACTGCTGCTGCCAATGCTGCTGCTGCTCCCCATCCCGCTGCTGGGCGCCGCAGAAGAAGATGGCATGGGGCCTGAGCTGGCGGGGTCAACGCTGCTGGAGGAACCGGACCCCTGCGCCGAGGAGGACGGATCCCCAACGCTGGATGACGGCGCACCGGAGGAGGGCGCCATGCCAGACGACGGCGCGCTGCTGGAACCCAAGGGCGCCGAGGAAGAGGGGTCCATTCCCGAGGACGCCACCACAACACCGGAAGACGAGGAACCACCATGGCTGGATGCGGGGTTGGCCGATGACGCGGGGTCCATGACGCTGCTGGACGAGCCATCCACCGACGTGGAAGCAGCGCCGGAACTGGAAGACGAGGACGTTCCCATGGCCTGACCCGCCGGTGCGTTGGGGGTCTCCGGGCCACAACCCATCAATGTGCCAACCGTCACAACAAAAGCCGCAACCTTGCGCATGGTGAAACCTCCAGAACGCTGCACCTCCCCTTGCACCGCAGCGCGGTTTTGGGCTGGCCAGCTGGAAGAAGGTTCGGCAGGGGAGGAGCGCAGGTGCGACAGAACAGGTGACCGGATGCGCCACTCAGCGGCGGGCCAGCGCGGCAGCGCGTGCGGTGAGCGCCACCACGTCTACTTTTCCGCCGGGGAGACGCGGCAGTGCATCAAGGCGCACGTACCTTCTGGGCCGTTCCATGGGGCCCAGATTCAGCGCGGCGTGTGCGGCCAACGCAGCGTCGTTTGCGGTACCCACCACAAACGCCACCGCCACCTCTCCCAACAGCGGGTCTGGCATTCCGGTGACCGCCACCGCGTCCACGCCGGGGAGGCCCATGAGAACCGCTTCCACGGCCAGTGGTGCCACGCGGGTGGCGCCCACCTTGAGCATGTGTTTGCGGCGGCCGGTGAGGAACAGACGCCCATCCCCGTCCAGGTGCCCCAGGTCCCCGGTGTGCAGCCAGCCATCTTTCAATGCGGTGGCGCTGCGCTCTGGTTCATCCAGGTAGCCGTCCATGAGGTTGGGGCCACGCGCCAGCACTTCTCCATCGTCGGAAATGCGCAGCGTGACGTCCGGGAGTGCGCGCCCGCAGCTTCCGGGTGCGGCGTCCAGGTCTGTAGGCGGGAGACAGGTCAGACGCGCGCACGCCTCCGTCTGGCCGTACATCACGTGCAACGCGGCGTCCCCCAACGCTGCGCGCACCTTTCCCAGCACCGCGGGCGGCAGCGCACCACCGGCCACGGTGGCCTTTTGCAGCGTGGGTGGCCGCATGGTGGACAGCGGGTTGTCCCGTTGGGTGAGCAACAAATACGTCGTGGGCACCGCCGCCAGACACGTGCACGCAGCTTGCGCTGCAGTCTCCAGGATGCGCACGGGGAACGCGGAGTGTGGCTCGGTGACGACGGTGCCGCCGCACACCAGGTGGCTCAACAGCACGCTCAACCCGTAGGCGTGTTGCGGTGGCGGGACGCACAGGGTGCGTTCGGCGGCGGTGTGGTGCAGCGTGGCCACAATGCCCAACGCGTTGGCGTGCAGGGCTGCCTGGGACAACACGGCCGCCGCGGCGGCGCCGGTGCTTCCGCTGGTGAGCAGGGCCACCACGCCCGGCGCCACGTCTGGCCAGCGGTCCTGGTTGGGCACGTCCGGGAGCACGTCCACCACGTGATCCAGCCGGAAGCGCTTGACGTGATCCGCCAGGGCCGCCGGCGGAAGCCCCCCGGGCAGCGGCATGACCAGCGCTCCGGCGCCCAACGCGCCAAAAAGGCCCACCGCAAACTCCGGGGGTGACGCCAGCAGCAGACCCACGCGTTGCCCCGCAAAGCCGCGCCAGTGGTGCGCCAGGCCGCGTGCGCGCCGTCCCACCGCAGGCCAGGACAGCGTTGCGCCGGTGCCCACGGCAATGCCGCCGGTGGGACCGGCGTCCAAGGCGGCAAGCAGGGGGGGAAGGACCATGGCGGGGAGAAAGATTGACCCAGCCCGCCACTGGAGGACAATGGTGCCCGCCGTGAAGAAGGTCTTGCAGCGCACCATGGTGTTGGGCGCCGGTTTGTTGGGTGCGGGTGGCTTGTGGGCCGCCGGTGACGCCATGCGCTCCGCCGAGGTGGAGGCCATCACCCGGGACATGAAGCTGGTGGCCAACGCGGACCTGGATGTGGACGGGGACGGCACGCCGGAGGAGGTCTTCTTCTTCAAGGACGGCACCAACGGCGGCGGGTTCTACGCGGTGCGCACCAAGGGGAAGCTCCTCAAGCAGGTGGCGTGCGTCTACCTGGAAGGGCACACCCCCACCGAGGCCACCGTGGCCGGAAAAGACCTCACGTTGACGTTGGAGAAGGAAGAAAAGCCGCTCACGCTCACCATGGGCAAAGATGTGGGTATCACCGGTGGCGAGGGGGACCCGTTTGCGGACCCCAAGATTGTGGCGTCCAGCAGCCTCAAGGGCGCGGACCATGCGCCGGGCAACGTGTTTGACGGGGACCTTGGCACCAGCTGGTCAGAGGGCAAAGACGGCACGGGCATTGGTGAGACGCTGAGCGTGGAGTTCCGCAAGCCCGCGGCGGTGGGTTTGATGGGCGTGTTCAACGGGCGCGGCACCAACGCCAAGGACTTCAAGGACGTCAACCGGGTACGCAAGGCGGTGGTGGAGGTGTCCACGCCGTCCAACGTGGGGGACTCCTCGGCCAACCTGGATTTTGCGGACCTGGGGATAGACAGCGGCGGGCACAAGGTTGAGGCGTCCTTCAACAACCGTCCAGAGTTCCGCTGGTTCCGCGTCACCGAAGAAGACGTGTTGCGGCTGACCATCCACGTGGAGAGCGTGTTTCTGGGAGACCGCAAGGATGACACGCACATCTCCGAGGTGGCGTTTTGCCAGATGTTGGCGGACACCAAGGTGAAACAGCTGCTCAAGCGCAAGAGGCCCGCCGCCGCCAAGCCCTGACCCAATCCCTGACCTGGTGCGATGGCCGCAGGAATAGCGCCGCGCGTTCCACGTCCAACCGCCCGCCGGCAGCCCCAAATCGGGGCGCAAACGTCGGATTGACCTGGCCTTTTGCCGGGCATTAAGAGGCCGCCACCCAAAGGCCTTGGAGCCCCATCATGCGTCTTGTCCGCCCGTTTGCCCTGTGGGCCCTCCTGTTGAGCAGCGCCACGTCCCAGGCTGCGTTCTCCATCAAGTTCAAAGACCCCAAGGGGGATGACAAGGGGGGCGGCAAATACAGCTACCCCACGGATTCGGCGTATGGCTCCGGGAGTTTTGACCTCCTGGAGGTGTCCATCACGGACCAGGGCAGTGACATCCAGTTTGACCTGACGTTCAACGCCACCATTGAAGACCCGTGGAACATGGCAAAAAACGGCGGGGCCAACTTCAGCGTCCAGTTTGTGCAGATCTACGTGGACACCGATCACAAGGCCAAGAGTGGGGAGCTCACCGCGGTGGCCGGGATGAACGCCAACTTTGGTGATGAGAACGCGTTTGAAAAGGTCATCCTCATCAGCCCGCAGCCCGCAGCGCGCATCCGCCAGGAGGTGGCGCAAAAGAGCCCCAAACACAAAAACCTGCTGGTGGTCCCCCGTGAGGTGGGCGCCAAGGGCAAGACCATCACCGCCAAGGTGGCCAAGAAGGACCTGGGGCAGCCCACCGAGACGTGGGGCTGGCAGGCGCTGGTGAGCTCCAACGAGGGCTATCCCGCCGCCACCGACGTGTTGTGCCGCAAGGTCAACGAATACGAAGGCCAGCACCGTTTTGGCGGTGGAGATGACTACGAGGGTGACCCACATTTCATGGACATCCTGGTGAGCCCGGCCAAGGGTGACGGCGCGGAAAAAGACGCGCAGTTCAAGATCCTCTCCAACTACGTCTCCGGGGCGGACCCGGCCAAGTACAAGCGGGTCAGCCTGCCCATGGTGTACGGCAAGTGACGCCGGAGACCGGGCGTTTTCAGGGCTGAAACGCTGTGGGGCGGGGCAACCCGCCCCGTTGCATGTTTGTGGGGCGCGTATGACGTGGTGCGGGGCAGGGCGGTGGCGGGTGACAACGGCGCTTTGTGCCGGCCTGGCGGTGTGCCTGGCGGGCGCGCCGGTGGCGGCCCAGGAGACGTTTGGCAGCCCGGATGGCGGCGTGGATGCGGATGCCGGGATGGTTCCGTTGACGCCGGAGCAGCAGGCGTACGTGGAGAAGCTCATTGAAGACCGGCTGGCACGTTTCCAGACGGACATGGCGGCGTTGGCTCCTCCGCCGCCACCGGCGCCCACGCTCACCATGCGCGCGGACATCTACAACAAGTTCCTCTTCCAGAATGATCAGTCCAACGGTGCCGTGACGTGGGGGACGCCCAATCCCAACGGGGACAACTTCAGCGGCAACAACGGTACCGCCAGTGAGTTGTCCCTCACGTTCACCGGGCGGGTGGGTGACGCGGTGGAAGCCGGCGCGCGCGTGGCGTCACGTTTTGGCGCGCAGTGGGCGGACTTCTACGAGAACGGTGACCGGCGCGTGGACCCGGTGAGCGGCAACTTTGCGCGCATTGATGGGTCTGGACAGTCCCTGGGCATGGACCACGCCATGTACATGCAGCTGCGTGGGCTGTTTGTGCGCGCAGCACCGCCCATCCCCACGGTGCGCTACGTCCATTTTGGGTCCCATGACCTGGGCCAGTTCAACGCGTGGACGGTGGGACGCCAGCGTTACATTGACCGGGACAACGCGCGCGGCATCTTCATTGACGGCGGGTACAAACGTTATTTCGGCTACCACTTTGCGCGGGTGGCGCTTCCCAAGCTGTACGCATCTTCGGGGTGGAACAGCGGCATCCAGGATCCCCTGGTGGCCAATCCATTCTGGGCGCGGGATGCGGTGTACGTGGCCAAGTTCTCCACCCAGCCGCTGGACTTCCTGTCCTTTGAGAACGTCAACAGCCTCATTGTGGACGAAGAAGCCGACCGCGATGACCCCGACGCGTTGGGTTCCACCAACGTCATTGACGCCAAGGACGGCGTCACCCAGACCCAGCTGCGCTACACCAACTTCAACAGCACGCTGGCCGGAAAGTTTGAGTGGGACTGGATCAAAATCACCGCGTTGGGCGGCGTGTCCCGCAGTGCGCCCAACCGCAAGTACGCCTTCAACAACGTGGAGGGGAGCCAGGGATTTTCCAACATCCCCTACAAGGTGGCGTACGGCTGGGCGGCCACTGCGCGCGCCGAGGTGTTGGACCCGTTGGGCTGGAACACGTTCTTCCGCGCGGAATATTTCAACGTGGGGCCGGACTGGGTGGCCACCATGGGCGCGCGCCGTGAGCAGGACCTGTTGTTGACCGAAGGTTTCATGGAGGGCGGCCAGGTCCCCACGCTCAACATTGCCAATGAGTTCCAGGATTTTGTGGACCCGTTCTACGAGTCGATGATCGGCTGGCACGGGTTGACCTTCCAGGGTGAATGGGCGCCGGGAACCAGCCAGTTGCTGGGTGAGTTCACGTTGCTCACCTACAACACCAACACCTGCATCCCCGGCCTCAATGATGCGCAGCCGTTTGGCGGCAGCGGAAATCTTCCGACGCTGGAAGAAGCACTGCCCGGCAGCCTGCAGCCGCTGTGGCAGAAAAACATGTGCCGTGGCGGCCGCAACACCAAGGAGGTCTACCCGGACTTTCTCTACAACCAGGGCATGACCGACACGGACTTCTACACATTTGCCAACACCACCGACCGGGGACGTGACCCGCGTTCGGTGTATGCGCAGCACCAGAACCGGTTCTCCCTGGTTCACGTGCTCAAGGGCAGCTACACCATCCCGCTGTTGCGCGGCGTCACCGTGCGCGGCCGCGCCAAGTACATCCTGGACCGGGACACCCGGAACCGTTTTGGCACCACGTCCACGCCGGGGGTGTTCTTCAACCCCGCCGAGGATGACTACCTGGGTCACCTGGTGTGGCTGCGCGGTGCGTTGGAGTGGCCCATCAATGACAACCTCTCGGTTGGCGCGGGCAATGAGTTCTCCATCTGGTACGAAAAGAACCGCTCGGGCGCGGTGGTGGCGGGCCGCGCGGATTTTGCGGACTACACGACGTTCAAGAACAAACTGTGGGTGGAGGCGCGCTACGTGTTGGGCGCGGCCAACCTGTGGTACCGGCTGGAATATCTCAACCGGGACCTGTTTGCGTGCGGTGACACCAACTTCATCAACAGTGTTGCGGGCGGCTCCATTGCGCTGTTGTGCACCGAACGCGAGGAGAAGATGAAGCAGGACCAACATCTCAACCACGTGTTGCGTTCCATCGCCACCGTGAGTGCATCCTTCTGAGGCGGCCATGGCATCCATCAGCTTCAGGGGCATCACCAAGTCCTTTGCGGACCCGGCCAAGAAGGACCAGCCGCCCAAGGTGGTGGTGGCGCGCCTGGACCTGGACATTGCCGACGGAGAATTTGTGGTCCTGGTGGGGCCATCCGGGTGCGGCAAGTCCACCACGCTGCGCATGATTGCCGGTCTGGAGGAGCCCACCAGCGGCGAGTTGTTCATTGGGGACCGCAGGGTGAACGCGGTGGCGCCGGGGGACCGGGACGTGGCCATGGTGTTCCAGTCCTACGCGCTCTACCCGCACATGACGGTGTTTGAGAACATTGCGTTTGGATTGAGGGTGAGGAACGTGGCGGACGGTGAGGTTCGCACGCGCGTGCAGGAAGCGGCCGGGTTGTTGGGCCTGCAGGATTACCTGGAGCGCAAGCCCGCACAGCTGTCCGGTGGACAACGTCAACGCGTGGCCATGGGGCGCGCCATTGTGCGGCAGCCCAAGGCGTTTTTGTTTGATGAGCCGCTGAGCAACCTGGACGCCAAGCTGCGTGGCGAGGTGCGCGCCCAGATTGCGCGGCTGCGCCGCAAGTTGAACACCACCATGGTGTACGTGACCCATGACCAGGTGGAGGCCATGACCCTGGCGGACCGGGTGGTGGTGATGGCGGATGGTTACGTGCAGCAGGTGGGCGCGCCCATGGACGTCTACCGCAAGCCGGCCAACCGTTTTGTGGCGGGGTTCCTGGGGACGCCCACCATGAACTTCCTCTCCGGAAAAGTGGATGGCGGTGCGGTGAAGGGTCACGGGTTCTCGCTGCAACACGGCGTGTCGTCGGGCGGTGACGTTGTGGTGGGCATCCGGCCGCAGCAGGCGTTGTTGGGTGGGCAGGCCAACCCGCTGGGTGAGATGGAAGTGGAAGTGGTGGAACGCCTGGGCGCAGAGACCTACGCGCTGGGGACGTTGGGCGGCATCCACTTCACCGCGCTGGTGGCGGGTGCAGAACCCAAGCCCGGTGAAAAAGCTCCGGTGAGCGTGTTGGCCGAAGGTGTCCACGTCTTTGATGCGCAGGGCAAACGGCTGGGGGCGTGATGAAGCGGCACGTCTGGTGGTTGACGTTGCTGTTGCTGGGCGCGCCCGCGCTGGCGCAGGAACCCGCGGCACCCTCGCCGGAAAAACCCAAGCTCATCCTGTGGCACGCCTACCGCGGGGCCGAACGCGAAGCGTTGGAGACCATCATCCAGGCGCACAACGCGGATCCCCGCGTGGGCTACACGCTGGACCCGTTGGCCACGCCGTATGACGCGCTGGTGGACAAGATTACCGCCGCGGTCCCCCGGGGACGTGGGCCGGACCTGTTCATCTTTGCGCATGACACCATTGGGGACTGGGCCGAGGCCAACCTGCTGGAGCGGTTGGACGGCAAGGTGGACACCACGCTGCTCAACAGCTTCCTGGATGAGACGGTGCCACCGCTCATCTACCGGGGTGCGCTGTATGGGTTGCCGTTGGCGTTCAAGTCCGCCGCGCTCATCTACCGGACGGACAAGATTGCCGCGCCACCCCAGACCACCGACGAGATGGTGGCCCTGGCCAAACCGCTGACCAACGCGGACAACGGAACGTACGGCCTGGTCTACGAAAGCGGCCTTTTGTATTTCCACGCCGGGTGGCTGTTTGGTTTTGGCGGGACGTTGTTTGGCCCGGATGGCAAGCCGCGCCTGGATGCACCAGAGAACGTGGCGTCCCTGGCGTTTGCCGCCGAGCTTGCCAACACGCACAAGATTGTCCCGCAGGAGGTCAACGGGGCGCTGGTGACGGCGTTGATGGGGGACGGCAAGGCGGCCATGGCCATCACCGGGCCGTGGTTGTTTGCGGATCTTCCGCCGGGTGCGCCGGTGGCGGTGGCGCCGCTGCCCATCATCAGCAAGTCCGGAAAACGCGCGCGCCCGTTCATGACGGCGGAAGCGGTGTTTGTGAACGCCAAGGGCAGCAACAAGGCGTTTGCCCTGGAGGCTGCGCAGTGGCTTGCGGGAGAACAAAGCGCGTTGGCGCGGTTGACCAAGGGGCGCCAACCGGTGGCGTACAAAGGCGTGTGGGACCAGCTGCCCAAGACAGAGACAATTCTCTGGGCGTTCCGCGCGCAGCTCAAGGACACGGTGCCCACGCCCAATTCACCGGCCATGAAGAGCCTGTGGGCGCCCATGGACAATGCGCTCAACCTGGTGCTGCACGGCACGTCCACGCCGCAAGAGGCGCTGACGGAAGCGCAGTCCAAGGTGGAGGGCGTGATTGCCAAGGTGGAAGCGCCGGTGGAGGAGGGGCCGTTTCTGGGCTTCTGGGCGCTGCTGGCGGCGTTTGCGGTGGTTGCGTTTGTGTGGGCGGTGCAGCGCGCCAAAGACGCGTACGCGCAACGCTTCCTCTATGACGCCAAAATCACGCGTCTGGCGTACCTCTATGCAGCGCCGGCGCTGGTGGCCATGGGTGTGCTCACGGTGGTGCCCTTTGTGGTGGGCATTGGGATGGGATTTTTCCGTCACACCTACGGGCGTTGGGACTTTGTGGGGCTGAGCAACTACCGGGACCTGTTGTCCGGCACCGACGGGCGGTTCTTCTACACACTGGGTCTGACGGTGGGATGGACCATTGTGAACGTGTTTGCGCACGTGTCCATTGGGCTGGCGCTGGCGCTGTTGCTCAACCGTCCCACGCTCAAGGGCCGCGCGGTCTACCGGGTCCTCCTCATCGTCCCGTGGGCGGTGCCCAGCTACATCACCGCACTCATCTGGAAGGGCATGTTCCACCCGGACTTTGGCGTGGTGAATGAGGCGCTGTCCAAGATTGGCTTCCCGGTGAAGGGCATGAGCTGGATGGCGGACGCGGTCACGGCGTTCTCGGCAAACCTTATCACCAACACCTGGCTGGGGTTCCCGTTCATGATGGTGGTGTGCCTGGGCGCGCTGCAGTCCATCCCGTCTGACTTGTATGAGGCGGCCCGTCTGGACGGCGCCAGCAACTGGCAACAGTTCACCCGCATCACGCTTCCACTGCTGCGTCCCGCGTTGGTGCCCGCGGTGTTGCTGGGGAGCGTGTGGACGTTCAACCAGTTCAACGTGGTCTACCTGGTGAGTGGCGGCGGGCCGGATGGAAAAACCGACCTGTTGGTCACCGAAGCATTCCGCTGGGCGTTTGAACGTGGCCCCGGCGGTGCTTTTGGCCTGAGCGCCGCGTACAGCACCCTCATCTTCCTGATCCTCCTTGGCTACACGCTGCTCATCAACCGCGTGACCGGCCAGGTGGACAAGGCACTGGAGTGAGCCCATGGGACTCCTGATTCACCTGGCATTGGTGGTCATCACCCTGCTCACGCTTTATCCCATCTTGTGGGTCATCAAGATGGCGGTGACGCCGTCCCAGGCCTTTGCGGTGGGGCTGTCTCCCTTCCCGGACACGGTGGCGTTGGACAACTTCAAGACGGTGGTGGGCAACCAGAGCCTGGACGGAACGTGGGTGTTTGGCCACCAGCTGCTCAACAGTTTGTGGGTGAGTGTTGCCACCGCACTGGCGGGCCTGTTGGTGAGCGTGCTGGCGGCGTACGCCATGAGCCGGTTCCGTTTTCCGGGGCGGCGTTTGACCATGACGGGCATGTTCCTGACGCAGATGTTCCCCGGCACGCTCATGATGGTCCCGCTCTACGCCATCCTGGACAAGCTCAACCTGCTGGACCAGCTGGTGGGGCTGGTGGTGGTGTACGCCACAACCTCCGTCCCGTTCTCCACGTGGATGCTCAAGGGCTACTTTGACACGCTGCCCAAGGACCTGGAGGAGGCAGCATTGATGGACGGCGCCACGCGCGCCCAGATCCTCACGCGCGTGGTGTTGCCGCTGGCGCGTCCCGGGATGGCGGTCACGGCACTGTTCAGCTTCATGACGGCGTGGAATGAGTACATCCTGGCCGCCAAGTTCATGAGCCGCGAAGTGAGCTACACGCTCCCGGTGGTCCTGGCGCAGTACGTGGGCGCCAAGAGCACGGCGTGGGGCCAGTTTGCCGCGGGGGCACTGGTGGTTTCCATCCCGGTGATGGCGTTGTTTTTTGCGTTGCAGCGCCACCTGGTGGGTGGACTGACGGCGGGTGCGGTCAAAGGTTGAGCCGAGAGGTCCCCATGTTGATGCGTTTGACGTTGCTGGCGGTGCTTGTTTCCGGTGGGTTGGCGCACGCGCAGACGGATGCGGCCGGCAAGATGCGCACGGTGCTGGAGACCGCAACGCCGCTGGTGAACCGCTGCTATGACGGCGCGCTCAAGACGGACCCCGGGCTTGAAGGCCGGCTGGTGGTGGCGTTGACGGTGGGGCCCGGCGGTGAGGTCAAGGAGGTCTCACTCAAGGAGGACATGCTTGGGAGCACACCCGTGGCGTCCTGTGTGCTGCGCGAGGTGAAGACGCTGCAGTTTGGGAAAAGTGCGGCGGGCCTGAGCGCGGCGTTCCCGTTCATGTTCTCCAACCGCACCCGCACGTTGGCGGTGTTGCCCTTTGAGAACCTCACCGGAGACCCCGCGCAAGACTGGATGCGCGCGGCCATGGCCGAATCCCTGCTGGTGAAGCTTGGCCAGGTGAAGACGATTGTGCTGGTGGACCGCCTTCGGCTCCAGGAGGTGCTCAAGGAGCAGGCGTTGGCGCAGTCCGGCGCCTTGGATACCAAGAACGCGGCGCGCGCTGGTGAACTGGCCGGGGCGCAGCTGCTGGTGCTGGGCAACGTTCAGAAGGCCGGGGAGATGGTGCGCATCAATGCGCGCGTGGTGGATTCCTCGTCGTCACAGGTCAAGGAGACGGTGGATGTCACCGGAAAGTTTGCGGACATCTTCACCCTGCAGGACAACCTGGCCGAGAAGCTGGCGGCGGCCATGAACGTCTCCATGGACGCCGACGCCAAAAAAGCCATGGTGCTGCGCCTGGCGAACACCCAGAAAGAACTGGAGCTGTTGGGCCGCGCGGCCACCGCGCTGGCGGACCGCGACTACGCCGCCGCACTGCGCCTCTACCGGGAACTGCTGGTGCTCAATCCCAACCTGCCGGACGCGCACCTGGGCGTGGCGCGCGCGTTGATGCTGGACCCGTCCACCAACCGCGCGGAGAAGATGCCTGAAGCCCAAAAGCAGATGGAAGACGCGCTCAAGCTCCGTCCTGGGGACCATGAGGTTGTCACGTACCTGGGGTTCATTGCGTACCACCAGAACCGCACCAATGACGCCATGGACCTGCAGCGGCAGGCGCTCAAACTCAAACCTACCCATCCCATGGGTTATTACGGCCTTGGCGTGGCGTGTTCGGGCCAGGACGGCATGGACCAGGAGGCCATCCAGATGTTGGAGCACGCGGTGGAACTGGACCCGTCCAATGAGGAGTTCCGCAGCCAGCTGGCGCAGTCCCGCAGCCTGTTGTTGGGGGACCACAAGGGGGCACTGGAGCAGAGCAGCCTGGCCCTGAAGAGCACGGACGCGGGCCCCTGGAACGCCACGGTGCATGCGGGCATCCAGTTCCGCGCGGGGGATTTCAAAGGCTGCGCCACCACGGCGGTGGACGCACGCAAACGTTTCCCGGAGGAACGTTGGGGCCGGTTCAAGACGTACATGGCGGTGGTGGAGGCGGCCTGCCTGACCAAGGACAAACGCAAGGCAGAAGCAGACAAGGTGCTCAAGACCTCTTTCACGCCGGAAGAACGCGCCAGGCTCAAGAAGCCAATTTCCGAGGACACCATGAAGAACGCCATGCTGCGCAAGGAGATGGAAGGCTACCGCGCGGCGTTGAAGCTGTGAGGCGCGCGGCGTTGTGCGGCGTGATGGTGTTGGGCCTGGGGTGCCGCCAGCCTGTGGCTCCGCCCGCCGCGCCGGTGCCGCCGGCGGTTGTGGTGCCGCCCGCTGCGGCCACCGCGTCCTCCGGCGTTGCGGTGCCAGCCTCGCCCACCCCCGCGGTCCCTCCCAAGGGGGCCCGCGTCCTGCACCCCATTGGCGGGTCCATGGAAGGGTGTCTGGAGATGTATTCGGCGTGCGGCCCAGACCCGGAAGGGAAGGGCCAGCGGTGCACCAGCGCCCCGTTCAACTTGAACTGCGGCGCAAGCGGTAAGGTGCCCGGCGGAACCGAGCTGTTGTTTTGCGCCTGCCCCTGAGCAACCCGCGCCCAGGCGCAACCTGAATGGCGCTCAGGTTTGCTGGGCAGCCTCCTGGTCCCTACATCCTGATCCGGGGGGCGGTCCGCTTTTGTAAAGAAGTATTGGCCGCCTGGGCCCTGGAAGAAACCAACCTAGCTTGTCTGGCATCCATTTCCCGAGGGCCAAGCACCGGCCTTCAAGGAGACCCGGGCAGGACACCGCAACCCAGCAGGCAAGGCCAACGTAACGGCCCCAGAGGCAGGGCAGGGTGATCCAGGAACCAAATACCCAGTTGCCCGGGTGAACAGTGGTCTCTATGTTACGTTACGTAACGTTTGGGAGGTCGGCCATGGCAACGCAGCAGCGCAGCACCAAGGGGGAAGAAGAAAAGGTGAACAACGGTTCAGCCCAGGTGTACGCGGAGGCCGCCGCCCAGGAGGCGGATGACTCCAAGCTGCGGTTCAGGCCGGAGCACGTCCGTCTGACCATGGAGCAGGAATACAAGCTCTCCAAACGCGCCATGGGGAAGGGCCCGCGGGCCTTGGACGCGCGCAACCAGCTGGTGATGGCCAACTACGGGCTCATCCACCTGGTGGCGCAGGCCTACCGGCGAGCCGGCATCCGCTACGAGGACCTGGTGCAGGAAGGCGCCATGGGCCTGCTGCGTGCCGCGGAGACGTTTGACCCCGACCGTGGGGTCCGGTTTGGCACCTACGCTGTCTATTGGATCCGCTCCAAGGTTCAGCGCTTCATTGAGCACCAGCGCCGGGAGTCCAACCCCTTCATGGCCGGTGTGGAAAGTGTGGCGGGTGAGGATGGACGCCGTCACATTCCGCGCACGCGCACGGTGAGCCTGGAAGCGCCCATTGACGTGGATGGGGAGCGGTCACTGTCAGACATTGTGTCTGACCCGGATGACGCCGGCCCCGAACGCCGCGCCATGGAAGACCAGGAGGAAGGCCGCGTGGCCAAGGAAGTGTGGAAGGTGTGCCAGGAGCTGGGTGACCCGCGGCTGGAGGTCATTGTGAAGCAGCGCCTGCTCTCCCGCACGCCAGAAACGCTGGCCGAAGTTGGCAAGCGGCTGCGGTTGTCACGCGAGGGCGCCCGGCTGTTGGAGGCGCGGGTGCTGGGCACGGTGAAGATGCGGCTGCAGGACATCATGGAAGCCCGGCAATAAGCGTCAGATTCACGTGCAGGACCCCGTCACCGCCATGTACCCACAAAGGGTGCGTTGGCGGTGTTGGTGTTTTTGCGCACCTTGTTTGCATCTGATGAACTGTCGCGGTCGAAGCCGACCCAACGTTGTTTCACACGCGCGGAGGCATGCGCCACCCCGGGAGCGCGGGCCTCCGGGCCCGCCTCTGTCGACGGAAAAGTTGGCCCGGTCCCAGAACCGTTGCGCTTTTCAGTACGTGGCCTGCATCCGGATGTACGGGCCAAACGCGTTCTGGTTGGACTTTGCAAACTCATCATCACTGATGCGGCTGAAGTTGAACCCCATGCCAATGCGAACGTACGGCACGGGGACAATGCCCAGCTCGGTGACAAAGCCGTGGTCAAACTGCGCCTGGGTGATCAGCGTACGCAGCCGGTATTCTACCGCCAGGTCAATGTCCCCCGGCCACTTGTTGAACCACGGCACAAACCGCTTGAGCATCCGGAACGCGTGGTAGTTCACGCGGTTCACCCACAACGCCATGAACGCGTTGCCTTCCTTGAGGTCATCCGTGCGTTCCCGGGACCACTTGAAGGCCAGCTTCTCCACAAGCTGCAGGCCAAACGGAAGTTCCAGGATGGGTTCAATGGACGCCACATCCGCCACGGTGCGTTCAAACCGTCCCTCGGTGAGCATGATGGGCCGAAGCTCCAGGCGGTGCCGGACCAACGCCAGCACGCTGAACCATTCGTGTTTGACGGGACGGTAGGCCAGGCCTGCAACCAGTTCCTGCAGCTGGGCTTCACGCAGGTTGAGGGTGCGGTTCTGCACGTCCACCAGGTTGAAACGGCCCACAAAGGACAAATCTTCCGTCCAGTTCCAGGTGAGGTTGTTGGTGGAGAAGTACATGAGCCGGTCAAAGCCGCCGCGGCGTTCATCCGCGTTGTCATAACGGACCTCAAAGCGGCTTTGCAGCTTGAGCCACTTGAACGTGGTGAACGCAAACTGCGCGTACATGCTGTCCCGGCTGCCGCTGCCCAGGAACGTGGGATTGGAGCCCACGGCGCCGGGTGCGGCAAACGTGTAGCTGTCCCCAAACGCGTTGGGGATGGGCTGGCCATTGGGGCCCGCGGTGGGCGGGCCCACGCCGGGCGCGGTACCCGAGGTGCCCAGCACGTGCGTGCGTTCATACCCCACCGAAAGGTTCACGCCTTCAAACAGCGTCCACGCGTGGGAGATGCCCATGACCGCGCGGGACTGTTGCATGCGTGACCCGGTGTCCAGCTGGTACTCGCCGTAGGCACGGCTGTCCTTGTCCGTGTTCTGCCCCGCGCCAACGACGGAGGTGCTGACCCAGTCTCCCGCGCGGTATTGGAAACGCTGCTGCGCATAGACATCCGTCTGGTCGTTGAGCTTGGTGCGCAATCCCACCGCGGTGGCGTTCTCCCCGTTCCAGCGCACGCTCTCGGTGATGTTGAGTTCCAGGTTGTCCATGAGGCCAAACCGCGCGCCCACGCTGGTGGTCAACCGGTCATTCCAACGCGGAAGCAGCTTCTCATCCGCCGTGAGCACGCCTTCCTGGCGCGCAAAGAACGTGACGTTGTTGTGGACCTTCACGTCCACCTGGCTGGCCAGCACGTTCATCCACTTGCGGCGGAAGTCCGCCCAGTTCACGCGGCCAAACTGCGCGCTGTCTTCCATGTAGTTGGAGGCGTATTCGCCGGTGAGGGTGAACGGGCCCTCCACGTGTTTGAGCTGGAAGACCGCCATTTCACGGTGCACGCGGCGGTACTGGCTCACCTGGGCAAGCAGTGGCACTTCAGACCAGATGCCGTCCCAACGGAACCGCGCGCTGTCATGGCGGGTGAACTGGTAGAACGCCTCGGCGCCGTACTTGTACTGGCCCTGATCAAACAGGCTGCCGTCGGCGTAGAAGCCGCTTTGCACGCGCTGGAAGTGTGCCCGGGCCGACAAATCCGTGGGGGCCTTGCCCAGCAGCACCTTGCCCAACGCCAGCTGGCCTTTGATCTTGAAGGCGTGGCCGCTGCGCTCCGCCGGGTAGAGCGTGTTGCCGTCCAGCACCGGGCCCGCGTTCACCGCCTGGCCAAGCGGCTGGTAGCTCAAGCCACCGTCGTTGGAGATGGCGTTCTCCACGTTCACCGCGCGGCTGTAGGCCCATTCGGCCTGGACGTAGTTGTCCAGATCATAGAACGCGCGCGCGTGGACACCGCCCAACTGGTAGTTGGGCTGCGCACCGCGCCGGCCTTCAAAGACGTAACCACCGCCCACCGCCACGTGGTCCAGGATGACCTGTTCACCAGAACCACCCACCGCAAACTGGCTGAAGTCACCGGTGCCCATGTGTTCATAATCCACGACGAGGAACACCGGGTTTCCGGTGGTCACGCTGGTGGGGTTCTGGTTGGTGATGTACGCGCCGTCCGCCGTGGAGGGGAGCGGCATGTTCAGGAACACGCGGCCTTCCACGTAGCGCACCGTGTAGTCCTGGTTGCGCATCTTCTGGACGCGCATGAGCTCCTGGCCGGTGATGGCGTCACGAACCACGACGTAGACGCGTTCAGACCCTTCCACGATGTAGCGGTCCTTGAGGAAGTAGATGGACCCGCCGGTGCCGCGCAGCTCCACGTGCGCGGGACGCCGTGGAGAGTCCCCGCCGGCCACAAAGAGCTTCAACCGCGTGTGCCCCGCGTCCTTGCCGCCCAGAAACGGAATGTTGGCGGGGACCGTGAGGTAGCCCTGGTCCACCGTGGTCATGGCGGTGTAGCGCGCGCGCCCGTAACGGAACAAATCCGCGTTTTGCAGTTGTGCGGTGGTGTTGCCCACGGTGAACTCATTGTTGCCGCCCTTGACGCGCACGTAGAGCGGGTAACGCGCGCGTGCGTCCTGGACCTCCAGCGCGCGGTCACCAAACGTTGGGTAGTAGGAGACAAACTGGCCCAGGAGGTCCCGTTCCTGGATGGGGTCTGCAAAGCGCTGCGTATCAATGTGCAGCGTGGCCTCAATGAACGGGATGCGCCAGAACCCGTGCCACCGGCCCTTGGCGTACAACACGCCGCGCCCATAGAGCGTGAACGGCCCGCCATTCCAGGAGAAGCCGCCGCGCCCCAGCGACGGAGCAATGCTGTTGGTGGGGCCAAACTCATCCAGGCGCGCACCCGCCGCGACGGCGGTATCCGCAAAGCCCATGAGGAAGAACCCGGTGGTGTCCACGGTGACGTTGCGCTTGATGGTGCCCTTGTTGCCGCGCACGTCCTCGGTTTCTACGGTGAGCGTGTTCTGGCCTTCCTGCAGCTGCGCAATGGCAATGAACTGCCCGGATTCCGGGTCCACCGTCGCGGGCACCCCGTTGACGCGCACCTGGTTGAGCGGTGACGTCATGCCGCGCACCATCACGCGGTCAATGCCCAGCCTGGCACCGTCCGGCGGCAAATCCGCCACCAGGTTGGCGGCCAGCGTGCTGTTGGGGTCAGGAAGGTATTCCCTGGTTGGACCCGCGTCCGCCGCCACTCCGGCATCAGGAGCTGTGGGCGCCATCACCGCAAGTGCCACGCCGCCAGGAGCCCAATACGTCCCGGCCACAGCAGTTGTCGGCGTTCCGCCGTCCACCGCGGGCGCGCCTTCTTCCCAGCCAAGCAGGTTGAGGGTGCCACCGTCCGACGCCACGGCGGCCACGCCGGGAATGACGTAGCCCGTGGGCAACGGCAACAACGTGGTGGTGGGCACGGGGCCCAGCACCTGCGCCAGCGTGTGTGGGGCATCCTTGGCGTCCGGCAGCACGGGGTGGTGTTTGATGACCACGCGTTCGCCGGTGGCCAGGCGCCACAACACAAACACGTCTCCACTGCGCGTGAGGAACGTGTGGGTACCAAACGTGGTCCCCGTCACCGGGATGCGCTGGCCGTTGACCTCCACCACCGGGGGCTGGGACGCCGGTGACGACGGCAAACCGCCGCCGCCCGGGTCCACCGCCAGCTCCACGCGCCGGTTCATTTCCCGCGCGCGCTTGGAGGTGCCCACAACGGCGGGCTCATTGAAGCCCTTGCCCAACGCCACAATGGACGCCTCGGGAACACCGGAATCCAGCAAGGCCTGCTTCACCGCGTCAGCCTGTTGCTGCGTCTCAAACAGCGCCTTCATGCGCGGCTTGCCAGCGTCGGTGTGGGCGGTGACGCGTATGGTCCCGCCCAGGCGGCTGTACTGCTCCATGATGCCGCCCAACGCCATCTTGGCGGCCATGGTGAGCTTCTTGCCGTCCTTGGAGAACGCGTTGTTGAGCACCACCGGCGAACTCTTGCCGGCCACCAGCAGGTACCCATCCGGCGTGTGGAACTGGCTGCCACCGGGGAGGTCCACCGCCAGGCGGTAACGCAACACGCCGGGCTTGAGCACACTTTGACCAGCGGTGTTCTGCCCGGACCACTTGAGCGTCTCAGGCGGAGCACCTTCACCACTGAGTTCCAACACCACCGCACCGGGCGCAAAGATGGGTGCCTGCGCCAGCGCGTTGGCGTCATCCACGGGTGCGCCACCATCCGCATCCGGCGTGGCAACACCGCCGTCTGCCGAGGGGGAGGGCGCAACGGCGGCGGGCGCCACCGGGGCTGGCGCGTCCAACGCGGCACCTTCCACCGGCACATCCGAGATGATGCGCAACGTCCAACGCTGCGTGTCTGCCGGGGCACGGGTGGCAAACGTGATTTCCCGGTCCGGCACGCCCTGGTCATCCACCACAAACGGGCCCTTGTCCTGGTCGGTGACCTCGGCGCTCACGGTGCTGGCGGGCAGCACGCCAAGCTGGGTGTCTCCCAGGGCCAGTTTTCCGTCGGCAACGTCCCCACGCACATCCAGGCCCGCGCCTCCCGGCGGGGCGGGTGCGCCCAACGGGAACGGCTGGCCGGTGTACATACGGGTCATCACAATGCGCTGGCCTTTGGGTGTGCCCAGGTCCACGCGCACCAGCTCGCCCACAAACAGCGGGATGTCCGTTTCAAACTGGTTGCCGTCCTCCGCCAGGGACACGTCCTTGCCATTGATGTTGAGGCGCGGCGCGGCTTCCACCGGTGCCAGCGGTTCACCCATGGCCTTGGCCAACCGGCTGCGAATGACGACGCGGCGGTTCTTGGCACGCCCCGCCTTGCCCATGTTGGGCACGCGCGCATTGTCCCCGGCAAATCCGGTGGCGGTGATGTGCTCGTCGGCAAAGCCCAGGGTGATGAGCTGCTTCTTGAGGAAATCCGCGCGGCGTTGCTGCTCCGCCAGGTCCTTGGTTTGATCATCACCGTGGATTTCCACGTCCACCATGGCCTTGGAGATGTCACCCAGCTTGGGCGCTTCCTCGCGCAGCCAGGCCATCAGCCGTGCGTCCGGCTTCTTCTTCTTGTTGAACAGCGGGCCCGCCGCCTCATCCAGGAATGCCTCATAACCAGGCGCATCTGACGTCTCACCCACGCGGATTCCAAAGCGCCGCGGGGCGGACATCCCAAGGTCACCATTGGTGGCCACAACCACCAGCGTGGCAATGTAGCGGTGGCCGGTTTGCAGCTTCAGCGTCCCGGCGTCATCCCGGCCGGTCCATTCCAGCTGCATGGGCGGCGCATCATCACCTTCCATGGCCCAGACCACGTCATGCGAATCCTCGTCTTCCACCAACAAACGCCACCCGGTGAGCGGCAGGCTGGTGGTGATGCGCGGGTGGAAGGACAACGGCATGCCCAGGCCCTTGGCGGCGTCAAACGCCATGAGGTTGGGGCCGGGTCCCTGGCCAATGAGCGGGTCCTGGTTGCCAAACGCCACGCCCAAATCCGCCCGCAGGCTTTCCTGGCGGCTGCCATTGAGGAACGCCAGACGCTGGGTCAACACGCCGTGGACGTGCACCTGGTCCGGAATGGAGGCCACCGGTGGCGGCGGAACATAGGGCGGCGGGTAGGCGTCCTTGTTGAGCGTGACCTCGGGGTTGCGCGCCTCATTGCGCACACAGCTCACGCCAAAGGAGATGCGTGAGGGCAGACCACGCGTGACGTAGAACGTCTGGCGTATGAACGTGGTCATGTTGGCGCCGGGCGGAAGAGTATTGTCGTCAATCTTGGCCAGGTGGGTGCCGGGCAACACGGTGGTGAAGTGGAAGCGGCCGTGTTCATCCGTCTCGGCGTAGAAGCCGTTGTCCAGCATGACGCGCACGCCAAAGACGCCTTCTTCGTTGGAGTCCTGCCAGCCGTCCGCGTTCTGGTCACAAAACACCTTGCCCACCACGGTTCCGTCGTCAAACAACGTCTCCGGGCGGACTTCCACGCCGGCTTCGGCAACATTGGACACAGCCACCTGGCCCGCGGCGGTGCGGGCCAGCGCGCGGTTGTTGGCCTGGCCAAACCGCGTGGAGGGGCCCACCACCAGCTGGTAGCGCAGCTCCAGCTCGGTGCGGCCCATGAGGTCCACCGGGCCAAAGGAGAGCAGCTTGCTGCCGGCCGGGTTTGGCGTGGGCAACAGTTCACGGCGGACGCGGCCCGCGCCGTCCCGGACAATGCGGTCAAAACGCGCGCTGCCCTTGAGGTAGCTGAAGCCCAACGGGATGGAGTCCGCCACTTCCACGCCGCCCATGCCGGCCACGGTGAAGTCCTGCGGTGCACTGTTGGTGACGCGCACGGTGTACGTGACAATGTCACCCACGTTCACCATGCGTTTGTTGGCCAGCTTGGTGAGCCGCACGTGGCTGAGCAGCGGGTCCACCGGGATGTGGTTGCGCAACACCGGGCGGTCCGGGCTCTGCAGGTCAAAACGCAGGTAGTAGCGCACGGTGCCACGCAGGTCCGGGTCTTCACCGGGAACCACGTTTCCGTCGCTGTCGGTGCGGGCAAAAGAACCCAACGGGTGCGTGCTGTTGTCATCATTGGCCACGGGGATGACGGCGCTGGGCCACACGCTGGTGGGTTGCGGGCCGCTGAGGCCAATGCGGTAGCGGCCGGCAAACGGGTCAAACCGGTACCGCCCATCCGGACCGGTGACCTGGTCCTGCTGGCCCGGCGGAAGGTCAGACGCATTGACTGGGACGTCATTGGATGGATCCTCGTCGGCATCTTCGCGGTAGAGGATGACCTGAACACCGCCCAGCGGGCTGCCGTCCCGCGAGTCGTAGATGACGCCGCTGGGGTCAATGCGCAGGTTTTCGGTGCGGCGCTCGCCGCCACCAAGCGCGCTGAGCACGTACTGCGCAAACTGCGCGCCCCCGCGGGACCGCACGCTCACGCGGTAGTCACCGGGTGCCACGCCGGAGAGTTCATACAGGCCGTGATCATCCGTCACCGACGACATCACTGCCGCGGCGTTGGGGCCACCGTTGGTGGGCAACAACAGCACCTGGTAGCCCACCGCCGCGCGGTCCCGGTCCGGGTCAAAGCGGCGGTTGCGGCCACCCACGTCCTCGTAGACGGTGCCGCGCAGGGACGCGGTGCCGGGGATGGCGCCTACGGTGAGGTTCACCGGGCCCAACGGGAACTGCCGCCCATCATCCAACGTCACCAACGCCGTGGCACGAACAACCGTTCCGTCCGCCGTGGACGCGGCCACGCGCGCGCGCCAGGTCACGGTGAGCTGTTCGCCGGCGGGAATGGACGGCGCCATGTTGGCCGCCAGGGAGACCCGCGCTCCGCTGAACGTGAACAGCGTGGCCGGCTGCACCGAACCCGTCACCGTGTTGAGCGGCGTCTCCACCGGCGCGCTGAATCCGTCCGCCGTGCGCAGCGTTGCTGCAGCGCCGCCGCGGTTGGTCAACGTGGCGGTGACCAGCACTTCTTCGCCCTCACGCAGGGTTCCGCCGTTGACGTCCACCAGCGTGATGCCGCTGCCGGCAAGGTCTGCCGCGGCGCCGGTGCGGCTCACCACGGTGGGCTGGGCGCCTGCGCGTGAAGGGTCACCGTCCGTCTGCTGTTCGCCCACGCCGGGGCGGGTGATGGTGCCCTGGAATTCCGCGCGCTGGGAGTTGCCGGTCAAGGTGGCCCCCACCGTCACCACCAGCGCCTGGCCGCTCTCCAGCAGGTTGATGCGAACCGCCAAGGCGCCACCGGTGAGTGCCGCAGCATCTCCATCCACGGCGTCACTTGCGGGCATTCCGTTGACCAGCACACTTCCGGGCGTGAACGTGGCGCCCGAGGCGAGCCTTGCGGTCTGCGACACTGCAATGAGCACATCATGCGCCGGAAGCGAACCGGGATTTTCCACCGCCAGCCGCAACGTTGTGACGCCATTGGCCAGCGTGACCGCCGGGTCCGCCGTCAACACCGCGGTGATGAACGCGCCACCGCCCACCACCACGTCTGTGGGGTCACCCACAACCTCCGGGGTGCGTGGGTCATCACTGCTCACGGTGTCCAGCTCGTCCGCGCGGATCTGGGCCTGCCCGCTGATGCGGTAGCCGCGGGGTACTTCCGTCAACACGCGCACCTGGAACGTGGCCACAATGGCCGCGCGGGGTTCCATGTCTCCCAGCGTGACGCCGGCGCCCAGCGCACTGTCTCCACCAATGTCTGCGCGGTCCTGGCCCATCACGCGCGTGGAGCCGGTCACGTACCTGGTGCCGGCGGGCGTGGGCAGGGTGACGCCCACGTTGCGGCCCACCGCGGTGCCATCATTGAGGACAGTGAGCCGGTAGTTGAGCAGGTCACCGGGTTCCACTTCGCCGCTGTTGACGTCGGTGACTTCCAGGGAAGACGCGCTGAACCGCCCGCGTGAGGAGATGACCACCTCCGCCGGGCCAATGACCGTTTCCGGGACGTTCACCGCGCGGGCGCGGGCCCGCTGGGAGATGCGCGCGCCATCCGGTGCCGGCGTGCGCACGTTGCCGCGGAAGTGAACCACCACCGTCTGACCGGGCCGCAGCTGGGCCAACGCGGGCACGCTGGAGGCATCCCACGTGGGCACGCCGCCGGTGAGCAGGCCGCCGTCTTCCACCACCGCGTTGGCAATGAACGGGTCCAGCGCGGCGGTGAGCGTGACGCCGTTGGCCACGGACGTTCCGCTGTTGGTCAACGTCACCGTGAAGCGGATGGGGTCCGCCGGTTTCACCAGCGGAGGGTTGCCATCAATGGTGATGGTGGAGCCCGCAAAGGTGGGCATGGCCATCAGGCGCAGCACCGTGGCGTCGGGCGCGGGTGTGGTTGGATCATCGGATTGAACCACCGCGGTGGTTCCGTCACGGCGGATGTTGGCGCGGTTGGTGATGACGGCGGTGCCGTCCGTGAGTGGATTGACCCGCGCGTCAACGGTGACCTCCGCGCGTTGCCCCGACGCCAATGCGCCCAGCGTCCAGGCCGCGGTCTGGCCGGTGAGGGTGCCACCGTTGGAGAGCGTGATGTTCTCCAGTTGCGTGGGGAGGTCATCTTCCACGCGTACGCCGGTGGCGCCCGCGGTGCCCAGGTTCTCCACCACAATGGTGTAACGGATGGTGTCACCCGGGATGGGCGTGCCGCCGTTGACGTCGGTGACGGTCTTGGTGGCCACCACGCGCGGCGCGCTCACCCGTATGACGGTGGGGTCATTGTTGGCGGCGGTGGCGGGGTCGTCGGACACTTCGCCGCCCACAAGTTCCAGGGACCGCACGGTGGCCTGGTTGGGGATGGCGGTCCCGTCGGTGACGTCCGGCCGCACGCGGGCGCGCACCAGCAACGTCACGGGCCCGTTGACGGGACGCAGGCGGGCAAACGCCGGGGTGCCGGTCTCACTCCAGGTGATGGTGTTGCCGCCCACCACGCCGCCCTGGTCCGCCGAGATGACCTCCAGTGAGGCATCCAACGTGTCGGTGACGGTGACGCTGCGGGCGGCGGTGGTGCCGGTGTTGACCACGGTGAGCGTGTAGAGGACCACGTCCCCGGGGAGCAGCGTGCCGCCGTTCTCATCCGCCACGGTCTTGCCAAACGTGGTGAGGTCCACCACCGCGCGCACCGTGACGTTGGTGGGGTCATTGACGGCTGGGGTGGTTGGGTCATCCGAAGGTGCCTCCACCGCGCTTTGCGCGTTGCCAAAGGCCTGGTTGGAAAGCACCTGCCCATCCGCCACGGTGTCATCCACCAGCACCGTCACGCTGGGACGGATTTCTCCGCCAAAGGGCATGATGTTGGGCAGGTTCCAACGCACCGTGCGCGTGGCCGCTTCAAACGTTCCACCCTCGGTGGCAGAGACAAACGTCACGCCCAACGGAAGTTCATCACGCAGGGTCACAGCGGTGGCGTTGGCGCTTCCCACGTTGGTGATGGACAGCTGGTAGGTGACGTTGTCCAGCGGGGCCACAATGCGCGGTGCGCCGGCCGGCAGCGTCTTGACCACCACCAGGCGCGGGATGGACTGCACCGTGAAGCGCGTGGGGTCATTGGCGGCACCCGTGTTGGGGTCATCCGTGAGGACGGCGGGGGCGCCCTGGGCGGTGATGGAGCCCTGGTTGGACACCACCGTCCCGTTCACCGCCGTGTTGCGCACGCGAACCACCGCGGTGACCTGCGTGGCTGTTGCGTTGGGCGCCAGTGTTCCCGCCTGCCAGGTGACGGTGTTGCCGGCCGCAGTTCCACCGTTGCCAATGGACACCACTTCAAGGTTGGCATCCAACACGTCGGTGACGACGATGGTACGCGCCGTGGCGGTCCCGGTGTTGCTGATGGAGAGCGTGTAGGTGACCTGTTCGCCGGGCTCCACCGGTGGGCCGTTCTGTTCGGTGAAGGTCTTGGTGGCGGTGAGCACGGGGCTGGAGCGCACCGTCACGCGCGTCTGGTCACTGGCGGCGGGGGTGGCGGGGTCATCCGTCACAAACGGCGCGCCCAGGCCGTTGTTGGGCAACAAGCGCCCCTGGTTGCCCACCACGGTGCCGTCATCCAGCGGCACCACCAGCTGGCCACGCACCTCCAGCACAATGGAGTCTCCCGGCGCCACGTTGGCCAGCGCGGGCACCTGCGCCGGCGTCCAACGCGCCAGGGAGCCGGTGAGCGTTCCGCCATTGTCCACGGTGGCCTGGGTCCATTCGGCGGGGAGCTGGTCTTCCACAATGACGTTGCGGGCCACCGCGTTGCCGCGGTTGAGGACGGTGATGCGGTAGCGCAGCGGCGTTCCCGGCGTGGCCTGGGTGATGCGCATGCCGGCCTGGTTGAGAATCTCCTTGGTGGACGCAAACAGGTCCGCCGCGGACGTCACGCGTATGGACGTGGGGTCCAGCGCGGCGGGCGTGCTGGGATCATCCGACAACACCGGCATGACCCCGTCCGAGGAGAAACGCGCCTGGTTGTTGATGATGGTGCCATCATCCAAGGGCGATTCCAGCGTGGCATCAAACGTCACGGTGACCACGCTGCCGGGCGCAAGCGCCAGCAAGCCCGCCACGCCGGGGCTCTCCCAGCGCAGGCCACCGGCCACCGCAGCGCCACCGGCAGAAGGCACCGGGTTGCGCAACCGTGCATCCACCGGGTCATTGAGGATGGCATTGCGCGCAATGGCGGTGCCGGTGTTGGTGACCGCAATGGTGAAGCGCACGGCGTCACCGGGAACAAACGAGCCACCATTGAGGTCCTGCACGCTCTTGGTGGCGGCCAGCACCGGCGCGCTGGTGATGGTGATGACGGTGGGGTCCAGGGCCGCCGGCGTGTTGGGATCGTCAGAGGGGACGGGGGTGAGCGTGTCTGCCACGCCGGTGGTGACGTTGGAGATGGTCACCCCGTTGTCCAGTGGCAGCACAATGGTGGCCAGGATGCGCACGGTGACGGCGGTGTTGGGGGCCACGCTGGCCAGGCCGGGCAGGCTGTTGCGGTCATACCGGGCGGTGTTGCCGGTGAGCGTGCCGTTGGTTCCCACGTCAATGCTGGTGAGGCGGGCATCCAACGGGTCGGTGAGGACCACGTTGGTGGCGTTCTCACTGCCGCTGTTGCGCACGGTGATGTCATACGCAATGCGGTTGCCGGGGCGGAACACCGGCCCCGGCGTGGTCACGTTGGTCACCGCCTTGGTGACGGTGAGGATGGGACGGGACTGGACCAGCAGGTTGGTGGGGTCATTGGCCGCGGGCGTACCTGGATCGTCCGACGCCACCACCACCATGCCCAGCGCGGCGTTGGCCTGGTTGGGGATGATGGTGCCGTTGGGCAGCGGGAACACCACACGTGCGCGGAACGTCAACGTCACGGGCATCCCGGAGGCAATGGACGCCACGTTCCAGGTGACCGTCTGGCCGGTGAGCGTGCCGCCGGTTTCGGCCACAATGGCGGTGAGGCGGTTGTCCACCACGTCGGTGACCACCACATTGCGGGCCACCGCGTCCCCGGTGTTGGTGAGGGTCAACGTGTAGCGGACCTCGTCATTGGGCAGCGTGTCCGAGCCGTTGAGGTCGCTGACCGTCTTGGTCATGGTCAACGTGGCCGCGCTGGTGACGGTGAACCGGGTGGGGTCACTGGCGCCGGGCAGGGCGGGGTCGTCGGTGAGGACGGGGGTGGGGACCTCGGCGCTGGTGACGCGCGCCTGGTTGGAGACGGTGGTGCCGTTGTCCAGCGGCGTGTTGATGCGCGCGTCAAACGTGAGGGTGACGGCGTTGCCCGCCCCGGTGGCCAAGGACGGGATGGTCCAGAACACGTTGCCCGCGCCGCCCATGCCACCGTTGGACGCGGTGAGGAACGTGAGGGACGGGTCCACCGGGTCAATGATGGTGACGTTGGTGGCCGGGCCATCTCCGGTGTTGGTGAGCGTGAGTGAGTAACGCACCGTGTCCCCGGGGCGGAACGGGGCGCCGTTGACGTCCGCCACCGTCTTGCGCGCGGTGATGAGCGGTGCCGCGGTGATGGTGATGTTGGCCGGCGCGGTCTGGAAGGGCGGGGTGACCTCGGTGCTGCCCATGCGGCCCACGTTGGAAATGACGGTGCCGTTGGCCAGGCCCGCGTTGACGGTGGCGTCAATGGTGAAGGTCAACGTGGCGCCCGCCGCCAGGCTGGCCAGCGCCGGGGTGGTCATGGCGTTCCAGGTGACGCTGCCCATCACGTTCTGGCCGCCCTGGCCCACGCCGGTGATGGTGAGGCGGTTGTCCACGGTGTCTGCCACCACCACGTTGGTGGCGGCACGGCTGCCGCTGTTGGTGACGGTGATGGTGTAGCGGATGGTGTCCCCGGGGCGGGTGGGCGCGCCGTTGAGGTCTGCCACGGTCTTGGTGGACGTGGTGAAGGACGGGCGGTTCTGCACCGTGATGGGTGCGGCCACGGCGGTGAAGGCCGCGGCGGGATTTTCGGTGGGCGTGAGGTTGGCGCGGTTGATGATGATGAACCCATCCGGCGCGGTGGCCAGCACCACGGCAGAAAGTTCCACGTCCACGCTGTTGCCCGCAGAGACCGCCAGCGTCCCGCCCACCACGCCGGTGCCATTGGCCCCGCCGGGGCCGCAGGTGACGCCGGGAGGCGCGCTGATGACGGTACAGCTCCCCAGGTTGGCGGGGATGTCATCCGCCAGGGTGACGGTGGCGTTGCGGTTGCCGCTGTTCACCACGCGCACCCGCCAGCGCACGGTGCTGCCCGCGGTGGCAATGCCACCGGTGGGTTGAAGCACGGTCTTGGTGGAGGTGGTGAGCGTGATGCGGTTGAGCACGGTGACCACGGTGGGGTCTGCCGCGGTCATGGTGTTGGGGTCATTGGACAGCAGCGGGCCACCGCCGGGGAACGTGAGGGACCCCTGGTTGGGGACCAGCGTTCCATCCGCGGTGCCCGCGCGGACCTGTGCGGTGAACGTGATGACGGCGTTGCCATTGGCCGGCACGGTGATGTTGTCCACCTGCAGCCGCCCGGTGGTGACGTCAGACACCAGGGTGGAACCCACCGGGCGTGACGTGACGGTGACGCCCTGAAGTGCGGCGGGCAGCTGGTCCACCACGCTCACGCCGTTGACGTTGGTGGAGCCGTTGCCAAACACGGTGAGCGTATAGGTGAGCGTGTCCCCGGGAGACGCGCCGCCACCGGTGGCGCCGGAGACGGTCTTCTCAAAGCGGGACAGCACCGGCGCCACCACCGTGGTGCTGGCCTCCACCGGGAAGGACATGATGTCGTCGGCAGAAATGGTGGCCACGTTCCGGATGGTGCCGGACATCATGGACATGGAGACGCGCACCTGGAAGCGCACCTCACAAAAACGGGTGGCGCCGTTGAAGGCAATGGTGCCCAGGTTGAGGCCGCCCGGCTGGGTGAGCGGGCTGGCACCGCCGACGTCAGCCGTGTTGGCCATGCACGTGCTGGTGGTGCTGTTGGGGACGTAGACCGCGCCCGCGGGCAGCGGGTCTGATACGCGCACGTTGGTGGCGTTGGCGGCGCCATCATTGGTGACACGGATGGTGTAGGAGATGAGGTCTCCCGGTGACGCCGTGGTGACCGAAGCGCTCTTGAACGTGCCGGCGTTGGAGAGACGCGGCGCATCTGTATCCAGGGCCAGAAACACGTAGCCCAGGAACACCAGCTCACCGCCGCCGTTGTCCCCGCCGGGTTGCCCGTCCCCGCTGCCCAACACAAAACGCAGGTTGGTGTCCCCGCCGGCAATGACCCGCTCCACCGCCCCCTGGCCAATGTTGAAGCTGTCCACGTCAACGCCGGTGCTGTCCCCGCCGTTCTTGTTGCTGGAGTTGAAGAGGTTGGTGGGCGGGTTGAGCATGGTCCCATCTGTCACGCGCCACGGCGTGGGATGGGTGTTGGAGGAGATTTCCAGGAAGTCAAAACACGTGGTGCAGAACAGCGGGTTGCCGTTGACGTTTTGTGGCGGAACACCCAGCTGGCGGTCACCTTCCAGGGCAAACATGGAGAGTTCGGCGCGGGCGTTGGCGCGCGCCGAGAAGCCGGACATGGTGAACTGCGGGGAGATGCCGGTCCCACCGCCGGGGCCGGTGAAGAAATCCTCATCCGCAAAAAGAAACCCATCCGCCAGGACCGCATCCCGCATCACCACCGACGAGGGGGATTGCCACACGACCACCAGAGACCAGCCGGCGTATTTGGCCTGGCAGTTGGGGTCATTGTTGTCACACTGGCCGGGGCCGCCCTGGGTCTGACCGGGGTCCGCCTCCACGTCACCCACCACGTAACTTCCACCCAGCTGCCCGGTGGGAATGCGCGCCAGGAGGCCGGTGACGTTGCGGCGGCAGTAGAAGAAGTCCACATCCACCGTGGCGGTGCGTGCTTCCACGCAGCGGTTTTGTGAGAGGTCACACGGTGACTCGCCGGGCTGGCAGGCGTTGGTGGAGAGGTCAAACCAGGTGAACCCGCCGGGTGTGGAGAACCGGATGGTGTTGTCCGGGCCGCCGGAGAATTGCGGCTCGCTGCCGGACCAGAACAACCACGCGCCGGCCACCACGGCGTCCGCCGGCACGTTGGTGAGGTTGGCGTTGCTCTCTGGAAGCAACGCAATGTTCACCCCAAACCCGTCTGACGCCATGAGGGACGCGCCGGTGGTGTTGGCGCTGCCCTGCACGGTGAACGTCTGGATGGTGGTGGGTGACGTCCCGCCCACGGATGCACGGGACGCTGGCGTGGCCAGGCACAAGACGGCCACCACCGCAGGTCCCACCCGCGTCTTGCCAAGGGCACGCAGCATTTCAGGTCAACCCGGCCGATCATGGCCCACCCTCCACCGGGTGGGACGGCGCAGTATAGACGGTGCCGTCCCGCCTACAATGAAACGGGCAGCAATTGTTTCCCGACGTCAGGGGGGTGTGGGGGACTGGATTCCGGCGGCATCCGTCAAGAGGCGGAGGGCGCCAGGGGCGGCTCAGTCATCCGTGGCCAGAAAGGGCAGCCGGGCAAAGGGAATCTCCTCGTCCACCAGCGCCTGTTCTTCTTCCGGCGTGGTGGTGCCCCGGATGGCGCGCCCCTCGGCCTGGCCGTGGTGGATTTTTCGCGCTTCTTGGGCAAACCGCGGTCCCACGTCCTGGGAATTGGCCCGGACGTGCGCGGCCAGCGTGCCCAGGAACTCCCGCACCTGTTGCGGCGTGGCGGCCGGCGCGTCGGCTGGTGGTGCGGCGTCCGGTGCCGCGGTGACGTCGGGCGGGGGCGGTGCCGGGGACACCTGCGCCGGGAGCACGGTTCCCGCACGGTCTTCGGCGCTGCGGCGTATGGCGCTGCCGGTCACCAGCTTCTCCACCGCGCGGCTGCCGCAAAAGGTGCATTCCAGCAAACCGCGCGCGCGCTGGTCCTCCAGGGCCGCACGGTCTGAAAACCAGCCCTCAAAGCGGTGGCCTTTTTCACAGCCCAGGTCGTAGATGACCATGCAGACAAACCCAGGGGTCCCGTGTCAAAGAGGGGACCCACAACGCACGCACTCTACGGAGAAACCATGTCCGTGTCATTCCGTCCTGGTGGTCATCCCTTTGGCATCCACCGCGTGGTCACTCCGGCGGGCAGCCTCCCGCAGGCGGCGGATGTCCTGGACGCCAGCCTCCCCGCGTACGACGACGAGATGCTGCTGGACGTGGAGACGCTCAACATTGACGCGGCAAGCTTCCACCAGCTCAAGGAGGCCGCCAAGGGCGACGCCGCCGGCGTGGCCAAGGCGGTGCAGTCCATTGTTGCCAGCCGCGGCAAGATGCACAACCCCGTGACCAACAGCGGCGGAATGCTCATTGGCAAGGTGAAGGCCATTGGCCCCAAGTACAAAGGTCCCGTGCACGCGCACGTGGGTGACCGCGTGGCCACGTTGGTGAGCCTCACATTGACGCCGCTGTCAATTCGCGCGGTGAAGAAGGTGCACCTGGACAAGGACCAGCTGGACGTGGAGGGAGACGCCATCCTGTTTGACAGTGGGATTGGCGCGCGCCTGGATGGGACGCTGCCGGACCGGCTGGCGTTGGCGGTGTTGGACGTGTGCGGTGCGCCGGCGCAAATGGCCCGCATGGTCCGGCCGGGCATGACGGTGGCGGTGCTGGGCACCGGCAAGAGCGGGATGTTGTGCCTGGCGCAGGCCCGCCACACGTTGCGCAAGAGCGGCAAGCTGCTGGCGTTGGATTCGGTGGCGTCCGGGCCGGAGGCCGCGGTGAAGATGGGCTACGCAGACCAGGCGTTGGTGGTGGACGCCAAGAAGCCCCTGGATGTGTTTGCCGCCGTGGAGAAGGCCACCAACGGTGCCATGTGTGACCTGGTGGTGAACACGGTGAACGTGGCCGGCACAGAAATGGCCACCGTGTTGGCGGCCCGTCAGGGCGGGCGCGCGTACTTCTTCAACATGGCCACCAATTTCCAGGCGGTGGCGTTGGGCGCTGAAGGCCTGGCGCGTGACGTGGAATGTACGGTTGGCGTGGGCTACGCGCCCGGTCACGCCGAATGGGCGCTGAACCTGGTGAAGCAGGAGAAGCCCCTGCATGAATGGCTGGGCCAGCGGTTCTCCTGACCGCGGCAGCCCAAGTCCGCCGCATGACGGACGGACATCCGACGGAGATGGGCCTTTTGTAGGGCCGTTGACGTACGCGTCAATGCCGCAAGGTGGTGCACAACCACCTCCATGAAAAAGACCTGGGCAGTTCTTCTTGGTGTGTTGGCGGCCGCGTGTGGCCAGGCTCCCGAACAGGTGGACATTGAGGTGGTGCAGGCCGGTGAAGTCCAGGCCGCCCCCGAGGGAGAAGAGAACCTGGAAGGGGAGGTGGAGGAGCTCATCCATCTGGATGAGGGCGGGGAGTGGTTCCATGATGACGGAACCGTTCCGGGTTCTCCGCTGCTGCCGGATGAAACGCTGAGTGAGCTGACCCCGGACGCCGAAGCAGACGCGGACCCGGCGGCGGTGGTGGCAGCACCCTCGGACATGCCCATTCCGCCGGCGCCGGCCAGCTGCCCGCGCGCACGGGTGAATGTGGCCAACGGCAATGAACTCAACGTGCGGGCCCAGCCCACCCGTGGCGCGCGCATCCTCACGCAGCTGGCGGATGGATTCCTGGCCACGGTGGACGGCCAGACCACGGGTGACAGCGTGGAGGGAAACCGCACGTGGTACCGCGTGCGTGCCGGTGGTGACGTGGGGTTTGCGTCGGCCCGTTACATGACGTGCACCCAGGCGGAGCCGCCCATCACGCAAACCTGCCCCCGTGTGGAGATTGACGTGGGAAGCGGGAGCTCACTCAACGTGCGCCCCACGCCGTCTACCGACCGTGCCGCGGTCACCCAGCTGCAGGATGGCCGCGTGGTCACCGTGCTGGCCGCAGCCGAAGGACAGGCCGTCAATGGCAACCGGCGCTGGTACCGCGTCAATGCCGGTGGGACCACGGGGTACGTGTCTGCTGCGTTTGCGGATTGCACGCGCGCCACACCCGTCCAGCCGCCGCCCGCCAACGTGGGTTACAAGACGCCACTGCAGTGCGGCACCCGCGCGCGCATTGTCCAGGGGAACTTTGGTTCCTACAGCCACCAGGGACGCACCGCGTACGCCTGGGACTATTCCATCCCGTCCGGCACGCCGTTGACGGCCATGATGGATGGCCGCGTGAAGTACACCTACAAGGCCACGGGTCCAGGACACCGTTGCTACAACGGCGGCGGCAGTGACTGCTACCCGTACTCCAACATGGTGGTCCTCAAACACCCGGACGGCACCACGTCCCAGTACAAACACATGAACCGCGTGGACGTGAACGTGGGTCAGACGGTCCGTCGTGGGCAGGTGTTGGGGCTGTCCGGGTCCACCGGGTATTCCACCGGTCCCCACGCCCACGTGATGCGCATGACGGATTGTGGATTGCCCAACTGCCAGTCCGTCCGCACGGTGTTTGTGGACCAGCCCGGGGATGGGATTCCCAACCAGGGTGCCACGGTGCAAAGCGGCAACTGCCGCTGAAGGGTAGAGGCTTGCGCCACCGTAAATGGGCGGCGTCTGTCGACGGGAAATACGGCTCGGCAGAGCCTCGCCCTCCCTTGATGCTTGCTCCTGTGCACATCTCAAGGCCACGCCATGCGCGGTGCCTTCCAGGATGGCCGCCTGGTTGGGAACCGTGGTGTCCACGCGCGCGCGCCCTTGATCACAAGCGCGGAGGCATGCGCCACCCCAGTTTCCTCTGTGCGTGTCGACGGGAAACCTGGCTCGGCAAGCCTCGCCCTCCCCAAAGCAAAACGCCCGCGCAGCGATCCGCCCGCGAAGAGAAGGCGCGCGCGAATCGACGGGGGTCACCAGGCCGCGGCTGATCGGAAGCGCCTGAATGTCTTGGTGACGGCCTCAAACGCCGCCGATGGTCAGTTGACCTTGACCCGTACGGTGCCGGTCTTGGGGCCAAACGGGTTGGGCACCATGTTCAGGATGCCACCCGGGTTGAGCATCACCACCAGCGCTCCACCCACCACCACCGCCGTCAACAACAGCACCACCACCACAACCCCAAAGCCACCCGCGGCAATCCCGCCCGCCGCCACATAGAGCCACGGGTTGGTGAACAACGGGTTGCCCTCGTCAGCCTTGCCCACCGCGCCACGTGCCGCGGACGGCGTGGCCTCTGCACCATCTGACGTGGCCCGGACCTCCCGCGCCTTGGGTTTGGGCTTGCTGGAGAGGAACTCATCCTCCGGCTCCTCGGCCAGGACGTCACGGCTTCCGGCTGCTTTGGGGTTCTGGGCCGCCACCTTGGGGGCCGCGTCCTCCTCCAGCGAATCCTCCACCATCCGGGATGGCTTGGCCGGGGCCGGTTTCTCCTCGGGGCGTTCCTCTGGCGGGGGCGCCAGATCATCCAACGGGTCCGCCGGAGCGGGCTTGGGTTCCGGCTTGGACGGCTTGGCCGGCGGCTTTTCCGGTGCGGCTTTTTCCGGTTTGGCGGGTTTGGCGCTCTTCGGCGCCGGCTTTGGCGTCGGAGCATCCTCGTCACCGTCCGGCAAATCCGCGTCACCGTCCGGAAGATCATCCGCCCCGGCGGTGTACGCGTGCGCGGGCAACGGCACGCCCCAGAACACCGCGGTGCCCGTCAACAGCCCCACCAGTGAGGCCGCTCCCATATCCCTGAGCAGTCGGCGCATCACGGTGGCTCCGTTGTGTCGGTGAAGATTTCCGCGGTTTCCAACGGGGCCACCGTCCCGCCCATGGTGAGCGTGGTGCCGCCGGGAAACAGTGCGGTTCCAGACGCCAAGCCCACCGCCGGCACGCCACCGCGCGCCTGCCGCAACGTGCGCGGCACGCCGCCCACGCTGATGGTCTTGAAGATGGACCGCGTCCCATCAAAAATCTCCAGCGTGTCCGCCGGGTCAAACGCGCTCAGCTCACCGCGGAAGCCACCGGCCACCGCCCAGTTGGACCCATCCCCCAACGGCGCGGCGCCTGCCAGGTACCGCGGAACACTCAGCTCCCAGTTGCCCGCGTCGGCGCCAATGGCCATGAAGTTGCCGTCCTCGGCGTAGAACCACACCTGCGCTTCCGGCGCCTTGAGGCGCAGCGAGCTGGTGTCATCCTGACGGGTCAACCCGCCCACCAGGAACACGCCGCTGTAGCCCGCCACCTTCATGGCGTTGCCAAAGAACTGGTTGTTGCGCGTGTCCGCGTCCAGCACCGGTGCATCCGTGGGCCAGATGAACGCGTCCCCGTTGAAGAACTCCGGGCCCTGCTTGCTCACGCCGCTCACGCTGCCGGCCTCAATGGACCCGCCCACCACCAGGATGCGCCCGTCGGAAAGCTCGCTCATGGTGTGGCCCACGCGCCGCGCCTGCATCTCCGGGCCGGGCTGGCAGGTCACCGTGCCGCTGCCCGCCGTGCACAACAACGTGGCCCGCAACGCCTTGGAGGTGTTGGCCCGCACATCCATGGGCAACGGCACATCCCACAACAGCGGTGCGCCACCGCCGGTGACCAGCACGGCTCCGGCATACGTCCCCGCCTTCACCAGCACCGCCGAGCCAAACGTACGCGCCACGTCGGTACCCACGGCCTCAAACAGCCCGCTGGACGGGTCAAACACTTCAATGTCCGTCACCGCCTGCGCCGGGATGATGGGGAAGGGCGCGGCCCCGTTGACCTGTGCCGCACTTGCGCCGCCCACAATGAGGACCTTCCCGTCCTCCATGAGCGTGGCGGTATGGAACGCACGTGGCGCCGCCATCACGCCCTGGGTGCTGGTGAAATCCCCCGTGGTGGGATCAAAAATATCCGCGGTGTTGGTGGCCACCAGGTTGCGGCAGATGCCGCCGGTGGGCACGCAGTTGGTCCCGTTGGTCTCCTGCGTGACGCCGCCCAGCAACAGGACGCGCCCGTCCTTGAGCGGCGTGGCGGTGTGGAAGGACCGCGGCACCTGCATGGCGTTGCGCGCGCACGTCATGTCCGCCACGCGCGTGAGCAGCACGCTCACGTCAGACGCGGTGTTGGCGTCCACCTTCACGCCACGGGACACGCCACGCCACAGCACCAGGGTGGAGCGCAGCCCGCTCACCAGCACGCGCCGGTTCTCACCCACGGGGACCTTGTCCATCACCAGCTCACCGCCGGTGGAGTAGGTCTTCTCCATGGACTTCATCCCCGGGCCGCTGACTTTCAGGCGCAGGTTGTCCAGTTCACTTTGGAATTCAGCGGTGGATGAAGCAGCCGCAGAGCAGGGCGCACCCAGCTCCCGGGGCACACGGCCAAACGTCAACGTGACGTCTGCTCCGGGCTCCGAGGGCTGGCATGCGGCCACCGCCGCCAGGAACACGCCGAGGGCGTGCTTTGAAAACAGGTGTCTTTGCATGGCTTAGGACCAAACCTCTTACCATGGACCACATGTTCCGTCATGGGTCCCTTGGGATCTCACCCATCAACGGCCCAGCCCGCGCCAGGGCCTTGCGCCCAAGCCTTGCGCCGCCCCCCCTCCACCTGCCACGTGCCCCGGCCGTCCAACCTGGAAGGAGCCGTCCATGCCCTACGTGGAGCCCAAGTTCTATTGTTACAAGTGCAACAACGAGCTCTTGTTTGACGTCAAGATGGGCTTCCGGGACAGCTGCCCGCACTGCGCCCAGGACATGCACGTTTGCAAGAACTGCCAGTTGTATGACCCGGGCGCCCACAACGGCTGCCGCGAGTCCCAGAGCGACTACGTGCCGGACAAGGAAAAGGCCAACTTTTGCGGGTACTTCAAGTTCGTGGAAGGCGCCCGCGAGGAGAACAAGGAAGTTGCCAAGGCCAAGGCCGCCCTGGACGCCCTGTTCAAGAAAAAGCCCTGAAGAGCGTGTTTGTCGAGGGAACCAGGCGCGGCAACGCCTTGCCCTCCCACAGCAGAAGCGTCCTTCCCAGATGGGTGGGGGCGCGCAGAAAACACCGCGGGCGGGGTTGTCCCCCGCCCGCCGTCAAGACCGCTGTGGTTTTCCTTGGGAGGCGTGCTGTCAGCTGCCCTTGCGCAGCTTGGCCACAATCTTCTCTTTGGCCGGGCTGGCGTTCTTGGGCGCCTGGGCGCGGGGCGCCTCGTCCTCGTC